>Ga0208410_1000216_pt1 | contig 36273 bp, 21 predicted proteins | sample ETN02SmetaG_3_FD_185787 | JGI IMG/M metagenome (GOLD analysis project Ga0208410, IMG submission 185787) | Marine microbial and viral communities from oxygen minimum zone, Eastern Pacific Ocean - ETNP2014F10-02SV257 (SPAdes) (version 2) | ecosystem: Environmental > Aquatic > Marine > Oceanic ... | reverse complement strand
GTCGACGCGCGAGCGCGAGTTGGAGAAGACTTTGGAGGATTTGAGCGAACGGTTGGCGCGCGCGGAGGTCGGGATGCGTGCGGCGGGTTCAGAGACGCCCGCGCCGACGCCGGGACGATCGCCTTCGGGCGCGTCGTTCGCGAAAAAGCTCGCCATCGCAGAGGCGCGAGCGAGAGGGAACATGGAGAAACAGCGGGAGGAGTTGTTACAGTTTTTACATCGCGAGCGTCGACGTGGGGTGGAGCGACGCGACGAGCGACGCGGGCGAGGTCTCGACGCGGACGCGGCGTCCTCGTCGGACGACGAAATCGACGACGACGAAATCGACGCGGGCGATGGAAGGAAGAAGAGCGCGGTCGAGTGGGGTATAGAGCGAAGCGAAGCGTACACGGCGATGTCTGAATTGTTACAGCGTCTGTGTGACGTCCTCGAACGCGCGAACGAACTCGCGACCGTTGAGGATGCGCCGAACGGCGACGCGGTCGTCTCCGCCGAGGACGACGCCGACGCGGACGCGACGGACGACCCACCCGCGAGATCGTGGTCGACGGCGGCGGCCGACCTTCGAGACCCCGATCCGACGCTCGAGCGTCTCGTGCGCTGGCTCGAGAACGTGGACGAGGCGAAAACGCTCGACGCGTCGGCGACGCTCTCCGAACTCGCGTCTCGCGTTTCGGCGGCCGCGCACGCCGTCGTCTTCTCTCTCCGACGCGCCGTCTCCGCCGCGGCAACGCACGAATCCCAGACCCATGAGGCGTACGCTATCGCCGAGGAGGCCGCCGAAGTGTACCGTCTGCATCTCGCCCAGGCGGAGTCGCGCGCGTCCATGGCGGAGCTCCGCGCGTCCGCCGCCGAGGAAGCCGCCGAGACCGTCACCGAACTCTGCGCCGACGCTCGTCGTCACGCCGACGCCTCCGCCAAACTCGCCGAGAGTTCCCGTCGGGAGCTTCAACGACGCGAGACCGAGCTCGCGCTTCGCGAGATCACCGCCGCGTCGACCAACGTGTCGTCGCCGTCTCGCGCGTCCGTCGCCGACGTCCTCGGCGAGCGCGCAGCGGACCGCGTCCGCGCCCGCGCGCTCGCCCCGTTCCGGACACCGATATAGTCATCACCCGTTTCACATTCATCCAAGGCGTCTTCGCATTCCGCGCGTCGCGCCTCTCCTCGCGCGACTTCGCGCGCGCGTCCTCGTCAGCGTCGCCGCGAAACCCTTCACACCGACCCCGCCGCGCCCCGTCGCGTCACTCGGTACCGACCGGATCCGCGCGACCGCGCACGCGATAGCATCGCGCGCGCGCACGTTTGTCGTCGTTTGGCGCGTTCGCACGCCGATATCGAGCCGCGCGCACCGCGCGAGCGCGCACGCCCGCGCGCGATCTCCCACGGTTACATTTTCGGGAACGTGTCCATTGGTGGCGCCCAGCGTCGACCGAACCGCTCGCGAGGCGAGTGATGGGGTGCGTGAGCTCTAAGACGACGGATGATGCGTCCACCGCGAGCGAGCCGGTGAAGGCGACGCCGGTGAAGGCGACGGAGAAGACAGCCGCGGCGGAGGGGGCGAGCGAGTTTCGCGAGGTGAGCCTGAGTCCGAAGTCGGGCGGAGGGAAGAAGGCGACCGCGAGCGAGGGCGGCGGCTCGACGCCGCTCGCGAAGCCCAAGGCGGCGGTGGACGAGAAATTGGTGCACGAGATGTCTGAGGCGGTGACGAGCGTGAAGGCAAAACCGGCGGCGACGAAGACGGCGTCGGGCGTGAAGAACATTCCTAAACCGAAACCGATCGCGAACGCAGAGAACGGCGGCCCTCCGCTGGAGAAGTCGAAGACGCAGAGAAAGAATGAACGCAGACGTCAGCGAGAGAAACAGAAGAAGGCGGAAGAGAAGCAGGCGAACGCACTACGCGCCATGAGCGGTTTGACGGTGTCCGTCGATCGAGACCTCTATTAAGCTTACGTTACAACGACGGATTGATTGTTGATACGAATGACTCCATCACTACTCACCTCTCCTCGAAAAGCTCCCCGTGTAATAGCCCGCGTAGTACCACGCGAGGAGTAAATTGGCGAGCTCGTCCGGATCGTACCCATCGTCCGCGTACGACGCCGCCGTCTCGCGCGCGGATTCCGTGACATCCGGCGGCGGTCTCGGTGGTCCTCGAGGCGACCGCGAGACGGGCGGCGAGCGATGGTACCCGGGCGCGAATTCTGTGACATCCGGCGGCGGTCTCGGCGGTCCTCGAGGCGACCGCGAGACGGGCGGCGAGCGACGGTACCCGGGCGCCGCCGGCGCCGGCGCGCGACCGAACGGCGAAAACGACTCAAACGCAGCCTCCATGCCCCCGTACCCATCGTCCGCGCCGTCGCGCGCGTAGTACCCATCGTACGCATCGTACGCATCGTACGCGCCGTATCCATACGACGGCGGCGGCGGCGGCGGCGGCGGCGGCGGATGATGGCGATACCGAGGACTCGGTCGCCGGCGCGCTCGATGATGCTCCTGATGCTCCTCCCCGTACGACGACGTCTCCGTGTAATAATACGCCGGCGGCGGCGGGCCTCTCGGACGATCGTCCCCCGGCGCGGGACCGGCCTCGACGCGCTCGTCAGTCTCGCGAGGACTCGCGCTCGGCGAGTTCTCCGCGCCTCGCCGTCCCGCGCGCTCGGGTGCTTTTTTCGCGCTCGAGCTCGTCGCTCGACCGCCGTGACGCGCGATGGCGTCGTCGTACGCGCGTACGAGGGCGCTGTCGTCCCACGCGTCGTCGTCGCGGAGCGCGGCGGCGTCAAAGGTGGGCGGCATGGCGCTTCGGTGTGGCGTCGCGGGACGCACGCGAAATTACGCGACGACGGCGGCGGCGAATGAATGCAAGAATGAATGAATGAATGACACGTCACGCGAAGGCGAATCCGGCGGCGCCGTGACGTATGGCGGTCATGAGACGTTGTTCGAAGATTTCCTCGCTCGGATACTTGGGGCAGTTCATGGTGTTGAAGCACGTCGACGTCGTCGGAAGATTCGCGGCGGGCATATACTCGTTAAAGTGGACGGACCATCTGGGCGAGAGTTTGGCGAAACCGCCGACGGGAACGAGGGCGCTTCCCGTTGAAAATTGTAAGAGGAGCGCCTTTTCGTCCGTTTTCATGCGACCGACGATGTTCCAGAGCCACGAGAGCTGTTGACTGGAAGGCGCGTCGGTGAATCGACGCCACTCGTCGACGTCGATGTCGTGAGAGCCGCACACGGCGAGGATGAACTCTTCTAGACTGAGCATACCGAAAGCCGCGGGTTTCAGTACGTGCAAGAGTCCATCTCTGATGTCTGACGCCGAATCGTCGTCGATGATTCGTTGCGTCATCTCGAGACGCTTGCGCGACGCGAAGCGCGCTCGATTCGCGCTCGTGACATCGACGAGGACGCCCTTCTCATCCGTGAATGATAAACTGAGCGATTCGAGCGTCTCGGGATCGTCGCACTCGAGGATGTATCGTATGGACTTCACCTCTTGCGGGTACGCGTTCTCAAGTTCATCGAGAGAAAACTTTTTCTCAGAGGACGACAGCACGCGTCTCATGAAGAGAGACGAAAACGGAATCGGCAACAACGCATTGTTGCGATTCAGCAAAACTAAAGCCATGACTTCACCGAACATGACGAGCTCCATCTTTCGACTCGCTCGATCCAAACCTCTCTTCAAAACGTAGGTCTGCGCGTCGTCCTGTTCGAAGAGTTGGACGTGCTCCAGGTCGGCGTCGCACAGTTCTTTCGCAATCGATGTGAACACGTCTCTCGTGACTCCTGGCCCGGACGAGCCGTACGCCTCGTATGAACAAGAGACGCTGCTTCCCAAAAATATGGTCTTGTTTGACTGGTACCGTCGCACCAAAGATTTCCACAGGTCGCCCTGTTTCGTCACTTTGAACCGCGTGGAATATCTTACGGCGGGTTGCACGTAATTCGTCCGAAGTATCGCCAAACGGTTCTTCATATCTAATATGCTCATGATGTTGCTCGCGCGCAACATTTCGATGATTGGAAACACGGTTGCGGGATCCCTGGCGACGCATTCGTTGATGGAGTCGTAATATTCGGGGATGGTCGCAAGGAGTTCAAAGACTTTTTGCACTTGTTGGATCGTTTTTTTCGTCGCGTCGCCTTGCGCGGATGCGCACATCATCTCTAGTTGTGGAACGACTCGTTCGCGCAAAAGTTCCAGAACCGCGTCTCGCTCGCTGTGAAAGTTTGCGTACAGCAACGGAATCCACCCCGACTCGTCTCGCGCGAGCCGATCGGCGTGGTGATGTAAAAGAAATCGCACGGCTTCCGTTTTGCCGACCATGGACGCGTAGTGCAGCGGCGTCGCCGATGCATAATCTTTCGCGTTGACGGACGCCTCGCACTCACTGATGAATATTTGTAACAATTTAACGGCGCCCGAGGACGCGGCGAAGTGTATCGCCGTGCATCCGTTTCTCGGTTCTTTTAGCTGCAACACGGCGCGTGTTTTCTCGGGACCGAATCGTTTGATGTCTCTCACGAGTTCGGCGACGCAGTTTTCCCATCTATCTCCGGCCGAAACCGCGATCATCAACGCGGTGCGCCCGCCTTGCGCGTCGTCGTCCAGCGTGGTCCACGATGGGAGCGCCATCTTGGAGTTGTCACCGCTCGAAGATTCAGCCATGATGGCGGCTGCAACGCACTCCGCCGATGCCGCTTCATTATTCGACGCCGAGTGCACGAGCGTTCCACCGCACGCGTTCCGAGGCCAGCCGCCCGCCGGACCCCCGCGACAAAACTGCGCCAAACCTATGCAATTTCGGACCGCGTGTACAAAGTCTGCGTGGCCGCGCTCGCACGCCGCGTGAAGCGCTTCGCTCACGTCGTCGAGGTGCACGCGCGCGTCTCCCCGCTTCCCCAGTGCGCCGTCGATTCGCATGCCCTTGCCGAGCAACATCGGCACCACGCTCGACGCGTTATACGCCGCCGCGGATATTAACACGCGTCCCTGCCGCGGAACTTCGTCCAAGCGCGCGAGCGCGCGTATCAACGCCGGCCCGTCGTCCGATCGAAGCGCCTCGTCGACGTGCGCGCCCAGACTCAACCGCTTCTTTCTCGGAGTCACGTTCATGACTTCATCCTCGTCCTCGTTCTCACCGTCGTCGTCGACGATGAATCCATCGTCGTCGTCCGTCGCCGAGCTCGCCGACTCGTTTGACAATCTATCCTGTTCCTCTTGACGAAGCATCACGTCGTCGAGCGAACTCTTCATCAACGACTCGGCGTGTTGCGCCGCCTCTCGCGATTTTTTCGCGCGTTGCGTCTTCACACGCGCGCTCGATCTCTTCTCCGGAGTCTTCGTCGTCGTCGTCTTCGCCGCCTTTTCGTCTCGCGCATCCGACACGTCCATCTTTCGAATCAGACGACGTCGCGTCGGCTCCGGCGCCTCGTTCTCCTCGTCTTCGCCCGACTCGAACGGATTCGTCCTCTTCCTTCGTCGACGCCTCGCGCCGAACGCGTCCTCGTCGTCCTCCTCACCATCATCACCCTCCTCCTCCCCCTCCTCCACCACCTCCTCCTCCTCGTCCACCATCCACGAATCCTCGTCGCCCGCCGCCGAATCCTCGTCGTCGTCGCTAAATTTCTCAAATCCCATCACGCCCTTCGCGCGCGACCGATAATCGTACCTCGACCTCTCGTTCGCCTTGGACCCTTTCGCGACGAATCTACGCACGCGTTCGCGCGCGCGCACCGCCTCGGCCTCCGGCGACGACGACGACGCGCGCGCGTTCGACCCGTCTCGTCGTCGCCGCCGCCGCCGCGTCGGCTCTCTCGGAGACGGAGACGCGCGCGCATTCCTTCGTTCATTCGCCTCGTCCGCCGCCGCCTCCTCCTCCTCCGACGACGACGACGACGACGAGACCGTCGACATCGGCGACACCGATCTCGGACGCGCGTTCGCGTTCGCGCGCGTCGCCCGTCGCGTCACCCGTCGCGTCACTCTGCGCGCGTCGTCATCATCATCATCATCGTCATCATCATCGCGTCGCGCGCGCGAGAGACGCGCGCGAATCGGGGCGACGTACCGCGACGTCCCGTGTCCCATGTCTCTTCGCGCGCGCGCGAGACGCGCGTAGGGACGAGAGGGCGATCGGGAGGCGACGCGAGAGGCGATGAATGACGCGTGCATTACATGTACATTCATTGGGTGAGAAATACAGTTATACGAGTCTCGCGCCGTCGACGATGGATGACGACGCGCGGAAGGAGCGACGCGACCCCGCTCGACGACGATGTGAGAGGGAAACGAAGGGTGCGGACTCGTGATGTGGACTCACGACGCGGGCGCGCTCGGAAGCGCGTCGGTCGTCGACGCGTCTCGAGACGAAGAGAAGGATTTGGAGACGGCGTCGACGCCGGCGGCGACGCCCCGACCGATGTTCTTCGTCACGCCGTGCCTCCGATTGAAATCGTTGGCCGCCTTGGCGGAGGCGGAGACGGCGGTGGAGGCGCGCTCGGTGATCTTGTAGTCGTCGTTGAGTCGTTTCGCGCCCCGGGCGGCGCCGCGCGCCGCGCGAGACGCGCGAGACGCGAGCCCGTATTCGTCGTCGAGTCGTCTCAACGACGCGTAGGAGGCCGCCGCCGCGGTACCCGCGCCCTTACACGCCTTGCCCCAGCCATCCTTGCGCGTCGTGCCGTACGCCATCGCGCCCGCGCCGATGACGGCGGACATCGGGCCGAGGAGCGCGAAACCCGCCGCCGCGCCCACCGCCGCGGCGCCGGCGACGACGCTCGACCCCGACGCCGACGCGCGCGCCTCGTCCTTCGCGTTCGAGCGATCCGACGAGGACGCGTCACCGTTTCTCGCGCGCGTTCGACGAATCTCCTCGGCGCGCGCGCGGTATTCGCGCGCCTTGTCGAGGAGTGCGTTCGCATCATCCGCAGTCGAGCTCTCGACCTCCAGCTGCGTCGCCGCGTCGTCGTACGCCGTCGCGGCGTCCGAGAAGGCGCGTGCGACGTCGAGTTCGACGGCGCGCTCGGCGAGATCGATCGCGAGGCGACTGGGAGGCATCGCGGGCGAGGTGTGGCGAAAAGGATCGCGCGCGCCCAACTGTCGAGATTTTTAAACCCGAGACGAGACGCGGGCGCCGCGCGGTCGATTCGAGCGCTCGAGCGTTCGAAGACCTAGATTTTTTATTAACACACAAACTAAACGACACTGTGTCGATGAAAAGCGCGACCGGCGTCGCTCGCGAGACGCGCGAACGAAGAGAGTCGAACCGTTCGCGACGACTACCGCGCGCGCCCTCTCCCGCGTCCTCGACCTCTACCCCTACCAGCGAGCGCCGCGGCCTTGGCGCGAGGCTTACCCTGCGTGGGCGTGTCGTCTACTAAAAGCGTGTCCAGATTCAACGAGTCCGGAAGGATGTAATACCGAATCGTGTTCCCTCGAACGCTGAGGTGCTCCACCGCGACTGGGTTTTTACCCTTGAGCGTCAACTTGACCTGCTTCAGGTGCGTGTTCATGCTCACGTCCACGCCTGCGCGCGTTGAAAACAAGGCACCAGAATCACATCATCGTCAGTCGAACGCGCGTCGCGAGCGTCTCTCGCGCGCGTCGCGTGGCACGAGTCTCGCGCCGCCGCCGCCGCCGCCGCCGCGCGCCGTCGCGAATTCGTCCCGCCTTCGCCGTCCCTCTCTCCCACCCACCCGTCGCGCGAGACGCGCGCGTCGCTCGACCCGATCGCCACCGACGACGACGAGACTCACGCGCGCGCGGCTCCCTCGCCCCTCTCTCGCGCGCGTCGCGTCTCCGTCGTCGCGTTCGAGAAATCGCGCGCGCACCCATGATCGTCCCGTGCGCCGTCGTGCCATTCTTCAGCTCGATCGTCACGCTCTCGTTGGAGAGTTTCTGAAGGAAACGCACGAGCTTCATCGACTCCTCGCGTCTCTCGCGCCGTCCCTCCGTCGCCGACGCGCGTCGCGCGATGCGAGCGTCGACGTCGTCGGTCGCGCGCGCGCGGCGCCGTCGGGGGCGGGCCGGCCGACCCCCACCGTATTCACCGGTCATGACTCGTCTCACGAGTCACGATCGGTCGTTTCTCACAAGGGTCCGCGTCCGTCGTCCCACCGCGACGGCGCCGCGCGACGACGTCAGACGGACGCCCGCGCGCGCGTCGTCGTCTCGCGCCGAGTCGGAGCGACCATGCGCGTCGTCTCCCTCGTTCGCGGCGACGCACGGTCGCGCGCGACGACGCGCGCGCGACGTGCGCGTCGTTCGCGCGCGCGCGCGCCGGTTCTCGTCCCTTGGCGTCGCCTCGCGGTGGACGACGACGCGACGTCGAGGACGGCGAGTCTGGACACGCTGACGCTGGAGGAGATGGAGGCGTTGTACGTCGAGGCGAGGGATGCGTACTACGACGGCGCGCCGATGGTGAGCGATGAATATTTCGACGCGCTCGAGGCGAAACTGTGCTACGCCGGGAGCGCGGCGGCGCGAAAATATCCTCGGTGTTCGGTGCGCGGGAAGGCGACGTATTCGGACTGTGTCGTCGATGAGGGACAGATGTGGGCGCTTTGGACGTCGTATCTCGGCGTTTTTGCGATCGGGGTGTCGTTGGCGGTGTTTGATTTCGGCGGCGCGCTCGACCCGAGCGAGGGCCCGCGCGCGCCCGTCCTCGGGGTGGCGGGGTGCGCGTTGGCGAGACGCGGGTGGGATAAGTTGGCGCAGACGATGGAGGGTTCGACGCTCGCGATGACGGGGGAGTGTCCGGCGTGTCACGAGGCGGTCTACGCGTTTCTGCCCACGGTGCGAGGTCAGGCGAAGGAACGCGCCGAGTGTCACGTGTGCGGGAGGAAGATTGTCTTCGAGACGCAATTCGAGCGAAGGCCGAGCTCGCCTTGGAAAGTGACGGGGAAAGGGCGCGTCTTTCTCGTGGCAGAGGCGTCAGATTTTCGTCCAGAGTAGAGAAGAGTGAGGGTGTGTAACAATAGTATATTCATTAGGCGTGTGTGCGATGATATTGCTGAATGCGCGGAGAGAGATACATGACAAGACTACGCGAGCTTGTGAAAGATTATGATGAGAATCGTCAACGCGAACACCCCACTGACGCCGTAAAACACAAACTTATTCGCCCTCGCTCGTCTGCCCATGCTACTGAGAATCTTTCTCGAGCGCGAGATCGTGTCGTCGGCGCCGTGCAACGCCTCTCGACTGCGCTCGATGGTTTCGCGTTGTCCCTGTAAATCTTGTAAAATGCTCACCCCCAAATCCTCCGTCTCCAACAACGACCGACGACTCTCCTTGATGCGCTCGCCCGTCTGCGCCAATCGCTCCGTCGTGTCCATCGTCTGCCCTCGACTCGCGACGCCATCGCCGCTCGCGTCCCCGCGTTCCGCCGTGTTCAACAATTCGTCCCTTGCGTCGGCGTGCGCCGCCTCCGCGCTCGCCTCCCTCGCGTCTCGCTTCAATCTCGCCAACTCGCTCTTATAATCTCGCAGTTTGCTCAACATCGGCGCTTTCGCCGACGGATCGCTCACCGACCTCGCCTCGAGATCCATCCGTCGCACCAGCGCCTCGCACTCCGCCACGTCCGCCTCGACGCCGCGCTCGCTCGCCGCCCTCGTCCCCGCGTCCCTCGCCCCCTTCGTCGCGCTCGTCCCTCTACGAATCGCGCTCGCGTGGTCACAAAACTCGCGCTCATAACTCTCGAATATCTGCGCGCGCGTTCGAGTTCCCCGTCAGTCGTCGGCGTCGGCGTCGGCGACGGATCGATCGAATCCATCCGTCCCTCGGTCGGCACGCGCCCATCGCCCTCGCCGCCGTCTCCCCTCTCCCTTCCTCGATCGCGTCGCCTCGATCGCGTCCGACGAATCGCGATGCGCTCGATCGCGCGTCGCGCGCGCGCACCGCCGACATGTCCACCGAAAACCGCGCGCGGCGCTCTGTCGACGTCTCCGCGAACGATCCATCGCCGTCCGCGCGAGCGCGCAATGCGCGAGTGCGCGACGCGCGCCTCGCGACGCGAATGCGCGGATTCTTCCAAACCGAAAACGTCTCGTCGCGCGCGCGCGCGTCCGCGAGTAATCGCGCGGTGGGCGCGTCGGGCGAGGCGTCGTGGGTGCGCGATTTTCACGAGGATGATGACGAGGGCGATGACGTCGCGCGACGTCGCGTCGACGCCGCGTCGTCCGCGACGACCGCGCGAAGAGGGGACGCGCGACATCCGTTGGCGAAAGATTGGTCGGAGAGAATCTCTTCTCCGGCGGTTCGTCGCGAATTCATGGGAGAATCCATCGATTCGTACACGAGGCGACGCGCGCTTCGCGTCTTCGCGGGGACGTGGAACGCGAACGGGAAGGCGCCGGGAACGTCGGTGGAACTGGAAACGTGGATTTGTAGGGGTGGTGTGAATCGAGGGGAACCCGCGGACGTGGTGGTGATCGGGTTTCAAGAGATTGTGCCGTTAAACGTCGGGAAAGTGCTCGCGGTTGAGGACAGCGCGATGACGGAACTGTGGGAAGACCGCGTGGACGACGCGTTGAACGGTGAGCGGTCGAGGCAGGAGGCGACGAGACGACGCGGGGTGATGGAGGAGTACGACCCGACGTCGTTGGCGACGACGATGGAGACGAAGACGAAGATGGAGACGAAGATGGAGACGAAGACGGAGACGAATGTGAAGTGGGTGTCGTTCGACGGCGGCGACGTCGTGGAGGATTTGCACGGTGGCGCAATTCGCGAAGGGTCGCGGGACGCGTCGATGAACGATCGAACTCGCAGGGAGGGTCATGGTGAACCGGAGTATCGACCGGTGGCGCAGAAACAACTCGTGGGGGTGTACGTGACGGTGTGGGTTCGATCGTCTCTGTTGCCGCACTTGAAAGACGTCCGCGTCGCCACGGTGGCCACCGGATTTAACATCGGCGTCGGCGTGCTCGGAAACAAGGGCGCGTGCGGGGTGTGGATGCGTTTGTACAGCACGCCCCTGGTGTTCATCTGCTCGCACCTGAGCGCGGGGAGTAAACCCGGAGACGAGATCAAGCGCAACGAGGATCAAATCAACATCGAACAACAGATGAGCTTTCAACCGCCGGATGGTCGAGACGACGTCGTGTGCACCATCGCCGACGCCGCCTCCGCGATTTGGTTTGGAGATTTAAACTACCGTTTAACCCTCGAAGACGGCGTCGTGCGTCGCGCGATCGCGGACGGCACGTACTCCACGTTGTTGGCGTCGGACGAACTCAACATTGAGCGTCGCGCGAGACGCGTCTTCGTCGATTGGCACGAGGGCGAGGTCACCTTCGCGCCGACGTACAAGTACCGCCCTGGGACAAACATCTACAGCGGTGCGGGCGACGTCGACGTTAACGAGGTCGGGCAGGCGCAAAAGCGCGAGGAGGAAAAGAAACGCACGCCGGCGTGGTGCGATCGCGTGCTCTGGCGAGGCGATTTCGACGTCAATTTGCTCGAGTACGGACGGTGCGAGTTGATGCACTCGGATCATAAACCCGTGCTCGCCACCTTCGAGATCATCGCGCGCGAGCTCGAACCCAAGCGATTACACGATTTATTGTTCGAGCTTCGCCGCAGGCTCGATCACGTCGAGATGGCGAGTCAGCCGAAGTGTTCGCTCGTGAATCCGATGGTCGATTTGAGCGAGTTGAGCTACGGCGCGCGTTCGAGAGGAAAGTTTACGTTGGCCAACGTCGGCGACGTCGAGGCTAAGTTTCGTCTGGTGTCGCCGATTCCTGGCGGTCCTCCCGCGCCGGGGTGGATGCGCGTGACGCCGACGAGCGGGAGTCTCCTCCCCGGGGAAGAGATCGCGTTCAACATCGAGGCGTCGATTCAGGGTGGGAAATCTTCGGGTCCAAACGCTCTAGTCACGTCGTCACCGGCGGCGAGACGACGCGAGACGGCACTCGTCACCGTCGCCGCCGAACCCGACCCGGAGCCAGTGGACGCCATCCTCGTCGTCCGTTTAGAGGGCGGACGCGATTTCTTCGTCTCCGTGTCCGGATCGTACGCGCCGTGCGCGTTCGGAGCGTCGTTCGAGATGCTTCCGACGACGGCTTTTCCACCGAACGTACCCGCCGTCGTGGCGCGCATGACGGAGCACCTGTACGCGCGTCTCGACGACGCTCCGGATTTGTTTCGCGTCCCGTTCGACGGCGTTCGAACCGAGGACGGATTGGCCAAGATTGCGCGCGCGTTGAAACCGGACGCGGATGTCGTCGTCGATTTTCCCTCGCTCGGCGTCAACGCGTACGACGTCGGCGAGGCGTTGCTCTCCCTCTTCTCCGCGCTTCCGTCGCGCGCGTTCGAACACGCCGACGTCGTCAAGGTGGTGGACTCCATGTCCCTCGCCGTGCCGCCGACGAAGGATTTCGTCAACGTCATACTGCTCAAACACGTCACCGCGCGCACGCGCGCCGCCGTCACGCACGTCGCCGCGTTATTCAAACGGTGCTGCGACGAAGCGCAGAGACGGTCGCCGAGCGCGTGCGCCGGCGCCGTCGCGCGCATCGTCGCCAGTCTCGCGACGTGTCTGTTTCCCGAGGCGGAGGGCGCGCCGACGAGACGACGCGTCGCATTCGTCGGCGCGCTCGTGGGCGTGCACGGGTCTTTCATAGACGCGTACGAGGGAGACGCGACGATACGCGCGGCCTCCGCGTCCGCGCCCGCGTCCGCGTCCGCATCCGCCGAGCCGACGACCGCCCCGTTCTTTTCGACGCCGAATTGGAACCGTCTCTTCCAAACCGCCGTTCCGTCGTCGTTGGCGTCCACCGACGAGGAGACGACGACGAACGCGACGAACACGGGTAATTTAATCGACTTTTAATCGAATCCTCTCGATCTTGTACAATACGAAGGACACACGCCGTTCAATCGCCCGACGGCGTCGTCGGTTCTTCCTCGCGCGTTCGATCGCGCCGCCGCGGCTGATGATTGCGCGATTGGGCGCGAATCGTTTCCCCCGCACACGTCGACGCTCGAGTCGCCTCTCGATCGTGGGTTGGCGCGTGAAAGCGAGCGTGAGGGGCGCTCGTCCACTCGCGCGGGTCCCGGTCGCGACTCTCGCGTCGACGCGCGCGTCACGCGCCGCGCCCGAACGAAGAAACCATGGCGGCTCTGGCGAAACTCGCGAAGCTCGCGCTCGTGAATAAGGTGTCGAAAGAGCTCGAGAACCATCTCGGAGTGGCGGATAAGACGCTGAGTGAATTCGTTATCTCGCTCGCCGAGGAGAGCGCGGACGCGGAGGGGTTTAAGACGGCGTTGGCGGGCGTGGGGGCGGAGGTGGACGACGCCTTCGCGGAGTCGTTGTTGGGACTGATTCGCCGCGGGCGAAAGAGAAAGACGATCGGTGGCGGTGCAGAGGGTGATTCGGGGAAAACGAGCGAGGGCGCGCGTAGTGCGAGCGTCACCGACGCGCAGTTTCCGGGATTAACCGTGAGAGACGACGAGAGTCACGCCAAGGCGTTGACGAGGGAACTGTACGGCGACGGGGACGCGAGCGCCAACGCGGCGGATGATCCTCGATTGAGCGCGCGAGGACGCGAGCGCGAAGCGTCGCACTCTCGGGCGAGCGTGCAGACGCACGCACGACCGGACGCGCCGACGCTGGACGGGGAACCGAACGTGGGTGAGGTGTATCGAGGACGAGTGACCAACGTGATGGATTTCGGCGCCTTCGTCCAACTCGTCGACTTCAAGCGCAAGGCGGAGGGATTGGTGCACGTGAGCACGATCGCGGATAGACACCTGAAGAGCGCGAAGGATGGTGCGAGCAGAGGCGAGAGCGTCTTCGTCAAGGTGATGAATCGAAACGGGAATAAGCTTTCTCTGAGCATGAAGGCGGTGGATCAGACGACGGGGAAGGAGTGCGCGGGGGCGGCGGCCAAGTCGACGTTTGGAACCGGACGGAGTAATCCCGCGCCGCGAAATCTCCCGCCACCGGCGCCGAGAGGAGAGTCTTCGCTCAAAGGTTTGTCGGGGATCGACGCGAGCGCGCTCGAGGACGCGCACGCGGGGTCGCGTAAACGTCCGCCGAAGAGACTAAGCTCGCCCGAGTTGTGGGAGGCGCGACAACTCATCGCCAGCGGCGTGCTCAAGGTGCAAGACTACCCGCAGTTTGATCCCGAGAACGACGGCATGCTCGCGTACGAGGAGGAGGCCGAGGAGGAGGTGGACATCGAGATGAACGAAGAGGAGGCGCCGTTCTTACAGGGACAGACGGCGGCGAGCACGGGGGACGTGTCGCCGATTAAAATCGTGAAAAATCCAGACGGTTCCATGCAGCGCGCGGCGATGACGCAAGCCACGCTGGCCAAGGAACGACGCGAACTTCGCGAACAACAACAACGCGCAGATGCGGATGCGGAGAGTGAAGTGGCGGCTCGACCGTGGGAAGATCCGATGCGCAGGCAAGGAGACGCCGTGTTGGTCGAGGAGGCGCGACAGTACAGTCGCTCGAGCCATCGCGACATGCCTGAGTGGAAAGCAAAGTCGCACGGACAGCGCATGGGTCAGCCACAGACGATGCCGATACACGAGCTGCGACAAACACTTCCGATTTATAAGCTCCGCGATCAATTGATTCAGGCGGTGAACGAGAATCAAATTCTCGTCGTCATCGGGGAGACGGGGTCGGGGAAGACGACGCAGATGACGCAATACTTGGCCGAGGCTGGATACACGTCTCGGGGTAGAATAGGATGCACGCAGCCGAGAAGAGTCGCCGCGATGTCGGTCGCGAAGCGTGTCGCCGAGGAATACGGCTGCAGGCTCGGTGAAGAAGTGGGTTATGCCATTCGCTTCGAAGATTGTACGTCGCAAGACACGGTGATCAAGTACATGACGGACGGTATGCTACTTCGCGAAGCGCTGCTCGACGACGCCTTGTCCCAATACTGCGTCATCATGCTCGATGAGGCGCACGAGAGAACGATACACACAGACGTGTTGTTCGGCTTATTGAAGAAGTGTTGCGCGAAGCGTAAAGATTTGAAAATCATTGTCACGTCTGCCACGTTGGACGCCGAAAAGTTTTCGACATACTTTTTTGATTGTCCAATCTTCACCATTCCGGGTAGAACTTTCCCGGTGGAGGTGCTGTACACCAAGGCTCCGGAGAGCGATTATTTAGACGCCGCGTTGATAACGGTGATGCAGATTCACCTCACCGAACCAGAGGGTGACATTTTGCTCTTCCTCACCGGTCAAGAGGAAATCGACTCTGCGGCTGAAATTCTTTTCGAGCGCATGCGCGCCTTGGGTCCCGCGGTTCCCGAACTTCACGTGCTTCCCGTGTACTCGGCTCTTCCGAGCGAGCAACAGACACGGATCTTTGAGCCGGCTCCTCCAGGTAGTCGTAAGTGCGTCATCGCCACGAACATCGCCGAGGCGTCGCTCACCATCGACGGCATCTTTTACGTCGTTGATCCTGGTTTTTCAAAGCAAAAAGTGTACAACCCGAAGGTATCCATGGATTCACTCATCGTCGCTCCGATCTCCCAGGCCTCTGCGAGACAAAGAGCCGGTCGCGCCGGTCGCACGGGTCCCGGTAAGTGTTACCGATTGTACACGGAGAGCGCGTTTAAGAATGAAATGCTCCCGACGTCGATTCCGGAAATTCAACGCACCAACCTTAGCATGACGGTGTTGACGATGAAGGCGATGGGGATCAACGATTTGATCAACTTTGATTTTATGGACCCACCGCCGCCGGCGACGCTCGTCACCGCCTTAGAACAACTGTACAATCTCGGCGCGTTGGACGAGGAAGGTTTGCTCACGCGTCTGGGGCGCAAGATGGCCGAGTTCCCGCTGGAACCACCGATGAGTAAGATGCTCATCGCCAGCGTCGATTTCGGATGTTCGGAAGAAATCTTAACTATCGTCGCCATGCTGAGCGCGCAAAACATTTTCCACAGACCCAAAGAGAAGCAAGCGCAAGCCGACGCGAAGAAGAACAAATTTTTCCAAGCCGAGGGCGACCACCTCACCCTCTTATCCGTGTACGAGGCCTGGAAGGCACAGGGTTTCAGCGAACCGTGGTGTTACGAAAACTTCTTACAGGCGCGATCGATGAAACGCGCTCAGGACGTCCGCAAGCAACTCCTCACCATCATGGATCGATACAAGCTCGGCACCACGAGCGCCGGCCGCAACTACAACAAGGTGCGCAAAGCCATCTGTTCGGGTTTCTTTTTCCACGGCGCGAAAAAAGATCCTCAGGAGGGGTACAAAACCATCGTCGAACAGACTCCAACCTACATCCACCCCTCCAGCGCCCTCTTCCAGCGTCAACCCGACTGGGTCATCTACCACGAGCTCGTCCTCACCACCAAGGAGTACATGCGCGAGGTGTGCGCCATCGACCCCAAGTGGCTCGTCGAGCTCGCCCCTCGCTTCTTCAAGCTCAGCGATCCGAGACATCTGAGCAAGAGAAAGAAGGCTGAAAAGATCGAACCGCTGTACGACAGGTACAACGATCCCAACGCGTGGCGTCTCAGCAAGCGTCGATGAACGTCGTCCCTCGCGCGCGCCGTCTCGCGCCGTGCAATTTCAATTTCAAATCCGGACCATGACGACACATTTCAATGCGATTCGTGCGAGCCATCGTCGCCATCCGTCGACGCGTCGACGCCCGATCTCGGCGGAGCGCCGGCGTTGCGGTCGATCGATCGTTCCTCGCCGAGCGTCGAAAGCGCGCACCGACGCGAGAGATTCATTCGCGCGGAGATTGGATTCGATTCGATCGATCGATCGATCGCATCGCATCGCATCGATCGATCGGCGTCGGCGGTGCGAAACGGTGGTGAGCGGCGTCGGGGGCGATGTCGGTGACCATGGATACGTACACCGTGAACGCGAACGAACTGCAGACGATGCAGGCGGCGCGGTTGCGGACGCCGTGGACGTCGGCGGCGTGGATCACGGCGGAGCTCCGGGACGCGAACGGGGCGAAGTGTCCGTGTCCGGTGGGGTGTTCGGGGGATTGCACGGTGAGATCGCATTGGTTGTTTGATGAGGTGCCGGGGAACGGGAGGACGATTCACACGCTGCAGAGTACGTCGAATCCTCCGGCGGCGACGCTCACGGGAACCGCGTCGGCGTGGGGAACGGTGACGCAGTTGAACGTGTCGTCGTACAAAACCATGGATGCGTGTCCTCCGCTCGAACACATGGAGTGCATTGAGTGCGACGCCGATTCTGGTTATTATCCGATGGTGTACGCGGGTGAGTTTTCCATCGAGGGTATCAAGCACACGGGCACCGGCCTTTCGTGCTATTACATCGAAATTTGCAAGGATGATGATTCGTGCGATACGTCGATCACGTTTAAGGATCTAGGGACGCTTTTCGGGATCTACATCTTGGTGTTCGTCGTACTGATGCTCCTATTCGTGCTCCTTCGTAAGGTATCTTGGTTGGAAATGGCCATCGACTCTGCGGCATGGCTCGAAAAGGGCAATCCAAAGTTTCCACCACGGGACATCCCAGTTCCAAAGAGTCGGAAAACGCACGCGCTTTCGTGGCTGGTCGATGCGTGGTATCGTGATAACGATTGGATGAAGGAGTTCACTACCCCGGACGAGTACATGCTCGTGAGGTGGTTCAAGCTTTCCTCCCGGTTCTTCTTCAGCGCCGGTGTCCTTTGCTGTCCGCTGTTGATGAATTTGTACGGTGCAGACTCTGTTCCCGCCGAACAAGCCGGCTCTCGAATCATCAATAGTTTGGAAAAGACGGGTCTATCCAAGTACACGTTGCTCAACGCGAGAACTGAATCGTCGTTTGCGGCTGCGATTGTCATGACATGGTTTGTCAGTCTTTTGCTGATGCTTTTGATCCGAATGGAATCGCGCAAGTATGTCAAAATGATGTGGACCGTGAACCCCAACAAGACTGGCATCAAAGCGAACGCCATTGTCGTTAAAGACATGCCTTTGTTAACCATGGCTCCGGTACCGAACAGACTTGCGAAACTCGGTGATGCGGCGGCGAAGCTCACCGGCAAGGCGAAAACAATTCGCACTCAGGCGTCATCGAATCTCGAGAAATATCTCGAAGACGATGATGAAGACGTCGGTTGCCTGGAGAGACTGCGTCTGTTCGTAACCGATGGCACGGTACAGTCCTACGCCGACAAGGCGAAACTTCGCGTTCTCTACAAGGAAGAGTCCATGAACCTTCTCATCAACAAGTTTGAAAGAGTTCTCGGTAAAGACTGCATCGCGTTCAAAATGCTTGCCTCTGATACCCGTCGACTGGACGCCGCCGCGAAGAAATGGGCAAACGCACGAGAATTTGTGACCCAAGCAGCGCAGGCGATCGACGATTTGAAGGACATCGAAAAACGAGCGCAGTTAACAAAGCGCGAGGCAAAGCAACTTCGCCGCTTAACTTCAGAATACGACGAGCTCCGCAGAGCAGAGATGGAATGTTTCGACGTGTTCATCAATACGCGTGATGAGTACATCAATAATCAGGCGCCCGCTTGCAGCGCAGTCGTGGTCTTTGCGAGACAGATGGACGCCGTCATCGCTTCTCAAATTCAAGTCGATTCGGTGCCGGGACAGTGGGTCACCGAACCGGCGCCGGGTAACTCTGACGTCGTTTGGCACAATCTTTCCTTGACTTCTGTGGAACGTAGTAGAAAGACGACGCAAGCAGGTCTCATCGCGCTCGCGGTTTCCGTTTTTTTCATGTTTCCGGTCAACGAGACGGTGAAGGCGATTTCAAAGGTGAAGCCCGAGATTGTTAGCACCTTTGGAGAGACGGTGTACAACGTCATCGTATCCCTCATCTTGACGGTTTTCCTCGTCATAGGTCACATTCTCAGCTTGGTCGTCAGTCGACAGACTGGATACATCGCCGTCAGCACGATGGACTCCTTCGGCGCTTCCATGTACTTTGGGTTGTTGGTTCTCAACTTGGTTCTCGGCAACTTGAGCTCAACGCCTCTGTGGAATGATGTGGTTGACTGGATGCGAAAGCCGCACCTTTTCACGTATCAATTCATTCTAAGATTGATGAACACCAGCAGTTTCTTCCTCCAATTTATCATGCTTCGCACGGCGACGTCCCCAATGGTGGAGCTGATTCACCCTCCGGTGCTGCTCGGTTTCGTCACCAAGTGTCTGCTGTACCGCAGTCGTTCGAGAAACTGGCCAGCGTTCAAAAAGAGACTCATTTGGGCTCAACCGACGCCCACGCCGAGTCATCGGGTCCCTGCACAAACGATGCTCGTCTTCTTCATCGGTATGATCTACGCCATTGTTTCTCCCATCTTGATGCCGGTGTGCGGCGTCTTTTTCGGTTTGTTCTACGTCTTCTGGAAGCACAACATCGTCTACCATTACGTGCAACAATATTCAGCGGGCACATCCATGTGGTCGTGGCTCGTCGGCAAGATGTACTTCAGCTTGATATTCATGCAAATCATCACTGCGTTCGGTCTACCGACGCTCGGATTTAACACAATGAAGTACCGCGCATTCATCTTGCCGCTCATCTTCATAACGAGCGTCGAGTACTCTCGATTGCACAGCGTTCTCCGAGCGGCTCTCAAGGTGCCCGTGTACACGGCCAACGAGAATAAGAAACTGTCTAAAAGTACAACCGCTTCCAAGTCTGTACGAGACAAAGTGGGTCAAAGCCTCGACGAGGAGAGCAGTGATATGTCGTGCTCGGAGAGCGACTCGCGAAACTTCAGCGTCAACACCGTGCAGGTCAAACGTAGCTCGTCTAAGAAGATGAGAGGCGTCGTGCCGGTGAGCGAAATGAAGTGGAGTGAAACAAAGCACGTGAACATCTTGGAAAACACGCGCGAACAGGGCAGAGCGGAGATCGAGGACAAAGTGAAGAGAGGAATTTGGCAGACGTACGCGCCGAGTGTCTTGTGGCCGCTCGCCGCCGAGAAATCCGCCGGCTCCATTTTCTTGCGTTGCTGGAAGCAAATCAAAGCGCGCAAGCAGACTGAGGCCGCGGCGATCGCCAGTGTCTCGCACTTGCCGGATTCCGACCAGAAGAAGCGAGACGTCATTAAAGATATCGAGCTCAAGAAGCAACTGCGCGAAAAAGCCGCCGACGCTGTGCTGCGTAAATCTACCTCACCGTACCTGGCTGAAATCCGCCGCAAACGTCAGGAAGAGGAGGCAGCCGTCGTGGAGACGACCAAGCCACCGCCATCGCAGCGCGTATCTCAAGAGAAACGATCGTCCAGTGATCAAGGGTGAGGAGACGCGCCGACAGCGCGCGCCGACAACAAGCCACCGTTCGCCGCGCCCGAATCGATGCGTGCGATATGACGACGCATCGTGTAGGACTACGCATTCCGTCTTTACAATGACAATTCACATTTACACTTATTTAATAACTCTATGAACCCAATCATCACACCAATCCCTCCTCGATGGGTTCGCACGGAAACCACGCGACGAGAGCGTCGCTCGCGTCCAACCACGCGTCGAACCCCGCGTTGACCATCGCCTCCTCGCGCGCGACTCGTCTCGCGCCCTCCTCTCCATACATTCGCACTCGCGCGTCCTCCTCGCCTTTCTCGATCCCATCCTCACCCTCTTCCCCCGCCGCCGCGCCTCTCTTTCGACGCGCCTCCGCCAACGCCTCCGCCGCCTCCGCCGCCGCGCGCGCCTTCGCCCTGCACTCATCGCGTCGCCCATCCACCGCCTCACCGCGACCTCGCCCGAACGTCGACGGCTCGACCCCCTCTCTCGCGCGCTCGCGCCGGCGTCTCGACCGTCGTCGACGCTCTCGCGCCTCCGCCGTCGCCGCGAACCGCGCCGCCCACCGCTCGTCCAACGCGAACACCGCCTCCTCCTCCTCCTCCTCGTCTCTCGCGTCCGAACGCGTCGCGAGACGACGAGGACGCGGGGGTGGCGTCGCCCAGAGCGCGGGCGGCGTCGACATCGCCTCCGAGCGCGTCGCCGCGTCCCGTCCCGTCCCGCGCGCTCGAGACTTTCACCGGTCGCGACGCGTCGTCCCCGACGCGCGAGAGACGCGACGGAAGACGACGGAAGACGATGGAAGACGGAAGACGAAAACGATGCGGTACGCGCGCGCGCGCGCGGTTCGGTACGCGCGTCGGAGAGAGCCGACGCGCGCGACGCGGCGTCGCCCGCGAATTCGCCTCCATGGGCAAAACACACCAATCTGGAGGGTACATACTCTTACAAACGCGCCCAATACGATCGACACTGCCACCCACCACACATACATAAAATCTAGGGTTTACAACCACACCCCATCGGTCCGAGACGCGACGACGCGCGACGACGACACACGCCGCCGCGACGCGACGACGCGCGACGACGACGTCCGCGCCGACGACGAAAATTCCCCGCTTCATGTTCGCCCGAATCCCCGTCCCTCTCGCGCGCGCGAGACGCGCGTCCGCGTCGACGACGACGACGACGACGAGAAGGGGAACGAGAGGAACGACGATTCGTCTCGTGCGCGATGATTCGTCTCGCGGACGCGCGTCCGCGTCTCTCGGCGTCGTCCGCGCCGAGAGGAGCGAGTACGGAGGACACCGAGAGACGCGCGCGCGATCGCGCGAGACGACGCGCGGGATGACGCGCGGGATGAGACGCGGGAAGGATGACGACGAGGCGGAGGCGCGCGAGAGAGACGCGCGACCGCGCGGGGACGAGGTCGATGCGAGGGACGACGCGTCGGTGCGCGCGATGATGGGGATATTTAAAAACGCGTGTGGGACGCTCAGGTGGGGATTACCGGCGACGGGTGGATTGGCGTGTTGGGCGGCGGCGGCGGCGAACGCGGGCGACGGGTTACTCGGCGCGCTGAGCGGGTCGCTGTTGGTGGGGACGACGCTGGGCGTGTGCGCGCTCATCTTCGCCGCGATGAGCGCGACGGTGAGCGGGGTGACGTTGGTGTGGATGTTGGCCAGGCGGTGGATCGCGGGTTCGGGGAACGGTGGGACGTCGGGTCGAGACACGAGACGCGGCGGCGGCGTTCGTTCCCCCGCGGGACCGAGACGCGCGGAGAGACGAGGAGACGTCGACAAAAGGGACGCACCGCGCGAAACCGTCGTCGTCGAGGGACGCGGGCGCGAGGAGACATATGGGAATTGGCGACCGGAGGTGCCGGTGGTGGATCCTCGCGCGCCGGGACGCTGGGGCGGTCGCGAGGGGTCGCCGAGCGGGAATCCGCACGCGTGGGGGACGCACAAGACGCCGGCGGATTTCCGTCGCGAGCGAAGCGTGAGCGAGGATGAGAATCGCGGTTCCATCGGCCCGAACGAGTGGCAATCGCGCGCGGCGTACAGACAGGCGGAGGGATTTAACGATCCGGATCTCAACGGCGGCGCGCGCGCGGCGGTGGCGACGACGACGGTGGGCGGCGCGAATGACGCGCACGCCGAAATTTTGAAGAAGTTTGAACCAAAAGAGCGTCTGTTGCCTCCAACGAGAGCGAAGCCTCAGCACACGCACATTCCGACGGAGATGTTGATCGCCATGGGCGGGGCGTCGCTCGAGACGCACATCGGCGCCAACGGCAAGGACATTTTGAAGACGACGCGCGAGAAGCGTTCGTCGAGCATTCTCAGCCACACGTCGCGCGGAAGCACGACGACGGTCAACTTGTTCGGCATGGGCGGGCGCGATCGTTCGTCTTCGCCGCCACCGGCGCGACCACCCGCGGACGAACGAAACCGTACCCAAGGGACGCCGCGCGACGACCCGGTCGAGGAATCGTCCAAAGACGCGGAAGACGCCCGTCTTCGCGCCCGAGCCCGGTTCCAAAAGAACCTCTCCTCCTCGTTCGATTTCGAACCCACGACCTCGTACGAATCCGAGTTCATGTCCAACGTCATGGACTCCGTGGACGCGTACCACGACGACGACGACGACGACGACGCCTTGCGTTCGCTTCGCCGCACGCGATGAACGCGCGCCGCCGCCGTCGCGTCGCCGCGCGTCTCATCCAAGATCCATCGTCGGCGTCGAGTGTACCATACGTCACAAACGACCATATATACAGTAAAGAATCAGTCATTCCCGCGTTTCTCACCCTCGGCCGAGCGTCGCGAGAGTTGTAAGTAATCTCATTCCACGCCCCGCGCGTCCCGAACGCCGAGAACGCCGCCCCATTCGAATGCGCGACCGACGCGTCACACGCGCGCGCGAGACGCGACGACGAGCGCCCTCGCCATGACACCCGCGCCCGTTCGTCCCGACGGTCGCGCGGACGAACACGCGCGCGCCCTCGTCGTCGCCCTCGACGTCGTCACGCACGCCGCCGGGTCAGCCTACGTCGAGCTCGGGGACACCAAGGTGTCGTGCGCGGTGTACGGACCGCGACAGCACCGCGGTGGGGACGCACCCGCGCGCGTCGATCGCGGTGCGCTCGAGGTGGACGTGCACGCGGCGCCGTTCGCGGGGAAAACGGCGGGGAGAGGACGACGGGGAGAGGGCGGGAGAGGCGCGACGGAGAAAAGTCTGGCGGGGACGGTGCGAGAGGCGCTGCGATCGAGCGTCATGGTGGAGAGGTTCGAGAAGACGCAGGTGGATGTGTACGCGACGGTGTTGGACGCGAGGGGAGGGGAGGCGGTGGCGTGCGTGTTGGCGGCGACGTGCGCGTTGGCGCGGGCCGGGGTGGAGTGTCGCGACGTGGTGACGGCGTGCGAGGCGGCGAGGATAGGGGATCGAATCGTGCTCGATCCGGACGAGAATGAGGTGGCGGCGAGCGATGGGAAGGTGTTTTTGGCGCAGATGTCGTCGCTGGATAGGTACGCGAAGACTGAGATTTTTGGAAGGTGGAGCCCGGACGACGCGACGCGCGCGTTGGACGTGTGCGCGGCGGGGTGTCAAAGGTTCGATGCGACGATTCGAGAGGTGCTTCGAGACGCGACGTCGTGAGACGACGATGAGGGTACGAGGTTGATCCGAGCGCGCGGTAGCGTTTGTAAATGAGACGGGTGTGATGTTACATATCAATGCGTTTCGTAGTTTTACAGCTCCAGTAGAGACAGCGACCGCGCCGTCTCGAGTGTGGATTCGGGCGACCCCGCGGGCGTGAAGAACGCCTCGGTCGGTGATGATGGAGGGTGTTCGTCTTCATCGTCACGTTGTCGCGTGCTTTCAGTCTTCGCGTCGTACTTGGCGGCGTACTCAGCCTCCAAGACGCGCTTCTCGGCGCGTTTGATTTCGATAGCCTTGCAAACGCTCTCGCCCTTGTCCGGAATCTTCGCCACGACGTCCGGCATCGACAAGATCACGCCTTGCTTGTCGATTTCGGCTTGGATGGCGTCGATTTTGGACTTAAGTTTCGCTTCACCGGAGAGATGTTCGGGCGATTCTTCGTCGAAGACGACGTTCGCCATTGGCGACGCGGGTTGTTGCTTCGGCGGCGTCAGCGCGGCGAGCAAACCGCCGCCGAGCAAACCGCTTCCGCCCCAACCGCTGTTCACGTTCTTCCACGCACCCGCGGGTGCCTTACCTTTGGGTGTCGTCGCACCGCCCGCGTTCGCTTGCTTGCTCGTCGCCGCCTTGTTGGACGACGCGCTCGCCTTGTTGGACGACACTTCGTCGTCTTTCGAAAACAACAAGTCGTGATCAGAGACGCCGCACACAAAGGGCAAAGCCTCGACGAACGGTAACTCTTTTCGAAGTTCATCCGTCCACTTTCGATCCGCGTGCAACGCGTTGAGCGTCTTCATGGTGTCGCTCGTTCGTAACGCTGTCTCACTCGTCTCGAAGAGTTGACTCGCCTCCTCAGCGCCAAAATAGCGAGTGCTGTTGCCACCCTCGGCGCCGGCTTTTGACAAACCGCCCTTGAATACTTGACGACGATATATTTTATCTTCCACCGTGCCGCACGTGATGAGACGGTAGACGACGACGTCCTTCGTCTGACCGATGCGATAGGCTCGATCGACGGATTGGTTATCCGTGGTGGGATTCCACGCGGGATCGTAGATGATGACGCGCGTCGCCTCCGTGAGCGTCAATCCGAGACCACCGACGCGCGCCGTCAAGAGCATGACTGGAATGTCGTCTCTCGATCTGAATTCGGTCACCCGTCGGTCGCGCTCTTCCACGTTCACCTTGCCGTCGATGCGCACACAGTCGATGTTGGCGGCGCGCACGTTCGCCTCGATGATGTCCAACATCGCCTGAGACTGCGAAAACACGAGCGTGCGATGACCCTCGGCGCCGAATCTTTCGAGCATGGCCATGAGAAATTTTGATTTGGACGATACGCTCGGCGCGCCGCGCTCGAGCACGTCGGCATCGAATTTGCACTCGCGCACGCAGGCGGCGACGGCGGCGGCGGCTTCTCCCGCGCAACTCTTCTTGAGCTCGGCGTCGTCGCCGTCCACGTCATCGAGTTGGTCGTCGGCGATATCTTCCACGGGCGCACCGCCGACGCACAGCGATGGATGATCACATATCTTCTTGAGCGTATTCATGCACGAGATGGCGCTTCCGGTTTTATTCGCGGCGTCTCGCACCGGTTTGGATGCCAAGAATTTTGTGTACAGATTCATTTGCTCGCGTTCCAAAGGAATCCACGCGATGAGATCATTCTTTTGACCGAGCGCGGACGGTGCATTCTTCACGTTTTTCCAACTCGTCGTCGTCGTCGTCGTCGTCGTCGTCGTCGTCGTCGTCTCGTCCTCCTTTTTCGCCAACACTTCGCTCTTCTCACGACGAAGGAAATACGGTCGAGTCAACTGACGAAGCGTCGCCCCGAGTTCCTTCGCCTCGGAGCGTTGCCTTTGCGTCGCCGATGCCGCCTGTCCCGCGGTGATCTTATGCACAAACTGGCGACGAAACTCGTTTTCGACGCCGAGCAATCCCGGACACGTCAAATCGTACAGAGACCACAGTTCGCCGAGATCGTTTTGAATCGGCGTACCAGTGACGATCATGCGCAGATTGGCCGGAAGTTGACGCACGCGTTGCGCGAGCTGCGTCGTCGTGCTCTTGAGCTTGTGTCCCTCGTCCATGACGACCCAATCCCAGCGAAACGCGCCCGCGAAATCCGTCGGCGCGCGTCCTCGTCCTTCGCGCGTCGACGCCTTTTCAGCCTCGTCTTCGTCCGTCGGCACCCCGAGCGCGTGCGCGCGTGACGTCACCATCCCGTACGACGTGAGCAGCACGCCTCGTCCCGAAGTGCACGCCTTGAGTTGTCGCTCGCATTCGACGCGAGATCCTCCGTAATACTTGAAGAGCGTCTTTCCCGACCGCAAGCCGCACGTCTCGAATTCCTTGGCCCAGTGCGGAAGAAGCGTCGTCGGCGCGAGTACGAGCACGCGCTCCGCCGCACCGCTTCGCAACACACCCGCGATGAACGCGCACGTCTGTAACGTCTTACCGAGACCCATATCGTCCGCCAAGATGCCACCGCGCGCGTTGCAATGCAACCACCACATCCATCGCACGCCCTCGCGTTGATGATCGTACAGGCGAGACGCCAAGGATGCGTGGAGCTCGAATTTCGCGCCACCGACCGCTGGGTTTCCTTTCAATCGCATCGGACGCGCGGTATCGTCGGAAGACGCGCGGCGACCTATGTTCAGAGGCGCTCGAATCGGCGAACGCGGCGGCGGAGACGCGACCACCGACGACGCCCCCCCTCCCACTCCCGACACCGACGCCCCTCCCGACGCCCTCTCGCCCATCGATTCCGAATCCGAATCCAATTCTTCCTCCGAACTCGATTCTTCCTCGAGCACCGCCCGTCGTCGTCCTCGCGCCCGTCGTCGTCCCCGCGGCGCCTCCTCGCGCTCGCTCTCGCTCGACCGACTCTCCATCCTCCGTCTCGACTTCCTCCGTCCGACGTCGACCCGTCGACGCTCCATCGCGCCCTCGTTCGTCGCCTCGCGCAGAGGCGACGTCGCGTCACCATCGGTCGTCTTCCCCATCGTCGCTCGAACGCGAATGAATCGAATCGAAAATGAATCAATCGACGACACGTTCCCCCGACGCGTCGATCGATGTCCCCGCGCGTCGCGTTCGCGCGCGGTGCGACGGGACGCGCGCGCGACCGCACGGTTCGGCGCGGTCGTTCGCGCGCGAACGCGTCCGACGACGCGCGATGCACGCGAACGCGCGTCGAGATGTGATGGACGGCGCGGGATGGGTCGAGGGTGGACACAGCGTGACGGTTCATTTCTCATCGCTCGACGCGTCGACGGGGACGGGTGGGGCGCCGCGCGCGACGCGATGTGAGTGCGATGAGTGTGACGTGTGCGTGTGTATTCAAGAAGCGAATTCTAATTAATGTAAATTCGAACAATGTAATGCGACGCGAGAGCGCCGCGATGAGTGAAAGTAGTGGAGACACTCACCTCGTCTCGCCGAGGAATCGCTAAAACCTGACCCCGCGTCGCGCGAGACGTCTGTAAAAATGAACCGTAAATTGCCCGTCGTCGACGCCTTTAATCGGAGTCGACGCCTTCAATCTTATCTTCAACCTCCATGTATAAGTTGCGCAAACGTTCGATGTTCTCTTCGCTCGTTTCCCAGTAACCGCGGCCGTTCGCTTCCAAGAAGTTGGCAACCATCTTTCTGAACGAGTTCGGGTTGGACTCCATCAAGCGCTTTTGCATCTCCGGATCAGCCATGAACGTGCTGTTGGCGTCTTCGTACACCCAGTTGTCGACTTGACCAGAGGTGGCGGACCAGCCGAGAGTGTTGTTGAGACGCTTTTGGATCTCGCGAGTACCTTCGTAGCCGGACGCCATCATGCCCTCGTACCACTTCGGGTTCAAGAGCTTGGTGCGCGAGTCGAGACGCATGGTCTCGGACAAGGAGCGCACTTGGGCGTTGGCCGTGGTGGTGTCGGCGATGTAAGAGGCCGGCATCTTGCCATCCTTGCGCACGCCTTGGACGAGCTTGGTCGGATCGCTGTCAAAGTAGTGGCTCACATCCGTCAACGAAATCTCGGAAGAGTCCAAGTTTTGGAAGGTGACGTCAACCTTGCTGAGAGCAGATTCAAACAACTCCTTCTTCGTCTCCATGCCCGCACCCGGCGCATCAGAGTTGAACGCGAACGACTTGCGGTTCAAGTACATGTCTTGCAACTGAGATTCATCGTTCCAGGAAGAGTTTTCAACCGCGAGGTTGACGTTGGACGAGTAAGAGCCCGACGCGTTGGAGAAGATTCTCGTGGCGGCTTCGCGGATGGACAAGCCAAGCTCTTCGGCTTGTTCTCTGGCGTGCTTGCGCACAAAGTTCATCTCATCCGGTTCGTCTTGCTCAGCGGCGAGCTTGACGGCACGATCCAACAAGTTCATCTGGTTGACGAACAAGTCGCGGAAGACGCCGGAGCAGTTGACGACGACGTCGATTCTCGGGCGTCCGAGTTCTTCTAAACTGATAAGCTCGAGCTTGTTCACCCGACCGAGCGCATCGGGGGCGGGTCGCACACCCACCATCAACATGACTTGAGCCAAAGATTCACCGTACGTCTTGATGTTGTCCGTACCCCACAGAACGAGAGCGATGGACTCCGGGTACTGGCCGTTGTTTTCCTTTCTCTCGCGCTCAATCAAACGATCGACGACAACCTTGGCGGAGGCAACCGCGGCGCCCGTCGGGATCGCTTGCGGATCGAGAGCGTGGATGTTCTTACCGGTCGGCAACACCTTCGGGTTACGGATCGGATCACCACCCGGACCCGGGAGCACGTACTGACCTTCGAGCGCTTCGGTGAGCGCACCGAGCTCGTTGTCCTTGACAACTTGCTCGAGGCAGAAGCGCAAGTAATCGAACAAGGTGCGCATCTTCTCGACATCGGCAGATTCGAACTTGGTGCCCTTCAACGCATCACCCCACGGAAGCGCGACGGCGGCGCTGCCGAAGAGCTTGCCGACGCTCGCGAGAGCGCCGGCGGCGACGCGACCCGTCGGATCGGCGGCGGCGTTGACAAAGGTGCGGACGCAAGCGCGAGTAGCCTCAGTGATGTCTTGCAAGAGTTGAACATCTTCGAGGACGCCTTCATCGTTGGATCTGTAAATGGTCTCGATGTCACGGCCGATGGACATGGCCAAGATGCCCGGAAGCGCGGTGATGTCCTCCTCTTCGCGGTCGATCGACGCGATGTTCACGAGGGTGGCGACAGCCTCCTCCGCGGACGGCGGGCAGCCGACGACGTGCAAACCGCACGGCAACAAGCGGGATTCAATCTCCATAAGCTTTTGGTAAACCTTACCGACGATCTGGTCGCGCGTGTCGGCGTCAAAGTCGGCGGCGTCCGCCTCCGGATCGGTCGGAATTTCCTCGACATCCTTGTCCAAGTTGCACGTAATGGCGGTGGAGATGATGGTGTTGACGATGGACGGACCACGACCGGAATCCTTCAAGGTTTGGTAAGAAGAGATCAATTCCTTCAACTCCTTCAAGCCCTTGTACAAACCAGCGTTCTCAGCCGGCGGCGTCAAGTAGGAGATGGTGTTGGCGTAGGAACGACGCTTGGCAATCGTCGCCTCGGACGGGTTGTTGGCCGCGTAGTAGTAAATGTTCGGAATGTTACCGATCAACAAATCCGGGTAGCACACACCAGACATACCGACTTGCTTACCCGGCATGAACTCGAGGGAACCGTGCGTACCGAAGTGAAGGACGGCATCGGCTTGGAAGATGTGCTCGAGGAAGGTGTAGTAGGCGGCGAAACCGTGGTGCGGGGACGCCGACTTGGAGAAGAGCAATCGCATGGGATCACCTTCGTAGCCGAACGTCGGCTGAACACCGATGAAGACGTTGCCGAATTGCTTGCCGTAAACGAGCAAGTTTTGGCCGTCAGTGTTCAAGTTGCCCGGCGGCGGACCCCAGTTCTCGTGCAAGTTTTCAGAGTACTCGCAAAGCTTCGAGTACTCGTTAACCGGCATGCGGTAGGCGACGTTCATATCCGGGGACGCGTATTGCGCCTCCTTGTCGTTCAAGACAGAGTTGATAAGCTCTTCTTCGCTGGACGGGAGGACACCGACGTTGTAGCCTTCGCTGCGCAAACCTTGGAGCACACGGAAGATGGAGCCGAAGACGTTCAAGTACGCGGCGGTACCGACGTTGCCCTTATCCGGCGGGAAAGAGAACACCGTGATCGCGAGCTTCTTGTTCGCCGCGGTCTTCTTGCGAAGAGCGGCCCACTTGATGGCGCGGTTGGCGATTTGAGCCGCGCGATCTTGGAGAGAGTGCGACTTGCCAGACTTGGAGTCGCGACCGGAGAAGATCAACGGCTCGAGACCGCCGTCAAGCTCCGGAAGAGCAACTTGGAGCGCGACTTGCACCGGGTGCAAGCCAAGAGTGGAGTCCTTCCACTCTTCAGTGGTTTGGAAAGAGAGCGGGACGGTGACCATGTACGGCACGTTGAGCTTCTTCAAAGACTCAATCGCCTTCGGGTGATCTTGACGCGCCGGACCGCCGACGAGGGCGAAACCAGTCAAAGACAAGACGGTGTCGACGTACGCACCCTTGGTGATCGGGTCGAAGAAGAACTTTTCGATCGGACCGGAGAAGTCGAGACCACCGGCGAAGATCGGAACAACCTTGGCACCCTTGGCTTCGAGCTCACTCACCATACCGTCGTAGTGGCCGGAGTCGCCGGTGACCAAGTGCGAGCGCTGGAGCACGAGACCGATGACCGGAGCATCAGCCTTGAACTTGATGTCCTTGCGCGTGTCGTACCAGTTGAGGTATTCCTTCAAGTCCTCGTAGTACGTCGGCGCGGTCGGGTGCCAGATGCCAACATCCGGGAACACCTCCGGTTCCGCCACGGTGAGGTCGACGCCCTCGAGCTCCGGGACGTACGCCTTGGAGATCATCAACAAGAAGTTTTCCAAGTTGTCCGTGGAACCACCGAGCCAATACTGCAAAGAGTTCATGAAGTTGCGCGCATCCGCAGCCTTGTCGGACGGCAAGTACTTCAACACCTTGGGCAAGGTTCTGACGAGCTTCAACATGCCCTCCTCGAAACCGCCGGATTCCTTCTTCTTGCGCATGAAGGAGGCGATGGCGGATTTGGATTGACCGAGCTGCGCCATGGAGAAGGTGCCGAGCTTGTTCAAGCGCATGACTTGCGGCATGGACGGGAAGATGATGCACGCATCCAACTTCTCGCGCATCGGCTGCACGATGTCGACAATCTTTTCGGCGAGCTCTTCGATAAAGATGAGCGAACCGATGAAGATGTTGGACGTCTCGACATCCTTCTTGAGCGCCTCCAAGTTGTCCGCGTTGCGCAATTCCTCGAGCAGGTAACCGCACACTTCGACGCACACCTTTTCATTGGTGTCGTTAATCTGTTTCACGGCCGCGGAGAGCGCAGATTGGTACTGAGACTCCAAAACGACGTACGTCACCTTGACCACCGCGCGTCCATTCGCCTCCGGCACGATGCGGCGCACCTCCGGGTCCACCGTCGTGAACAAGCCTCGCGAACCGGACGACATGTCCTCAATCTTATCCTCCTCGCTCTCACCCTTCTTTCTGAGCGGTCCCTTCGGCCCCGTCGCGACGGCGCGCGGCACCGTCGCCGATCGACGCGCGCATCGAGTCGCCTTGTTCTTGTTCGCCTGCGCGGATAAAAAAAAACCGTAGACGCGTCAGTCGCCCGATCGCGCGTCTCGCGCGTCTCGCCCATCCACCCCGTCCCACCACCCCGACCTCACGCGCGACGCACACCACACCACCACACACGACCACCTCCACGCGCGTTCGACCCCACACGCATCCATACACCCCCCGCCCACCCCGCGCGTCCGCCGCCGTTCCCGTCCCGCGCGCGCGCGGGAAGGGTTGTTCCAGATAAGTCCCCGATCGCATTCACAGATACGTCTCCCGTCTCGCTCGCGCGTCGTTCATCGACCGCGTTCGCGCCATCGCGCGATCGCATCCATTCGCATCCATCCTCTCCCCTCCCCTCCCCTCGCACATCGCGTCTCTCGCGCGTACCGTCGTCACCGCGCGCGCGCGCGCGATCGTCCCCCGCGCGCCGAGGCTGGCGCGCATCGTATTCGACGTCCTCGACGTCCTCACCGCGCGATCGGTCGCGCGTCGGCCGTCGACGTAAACAGTGCCCGCGTGCGTGTGTACTCCGTCCGAACGTCGCTCGCGCGCGTCGTCTGTGGCCCGTACGAAACGCGCGCGCGCGTGTGACGACGCGGGGACGTCGTCGCGTCACCCACCGCGCGGGCGCGCGGTCGGTCGCGTGGGACGTGGGTGGTCGCGTCGAGTCGTGATCGGTGGAATGGGGCACACGCGTGTCTCGGTCGAGGACTCGTGGTGAGTCGTGAATCGTAAAGGCACGCGAGATCGCGACCCTCGAGGGCGATCGATGTACACGCGCGTGGTGTGGGTGGGGGGTGCGTCCCCGTAGTGAAGGCGTGTCGTACGCGATGTATCCTCCACCCGATGACCGTCATCGGCTCGAGATATTTCGAGGGATAAGGCTGAGCGATGGGATGGGATGGGATGGGATGGACGCGGTCGGTCGACCGGTGGACTCGGTCGGTCGAACGGCTCGATCGAACGGTCGAACGAACGGCTCGATCGAACGGTCGGTCGATCGGCTCGATCGGGGTCGTCCCGGTCGGTCGAAGGGCTCGACCGGGACGATGACGACGATGGGGGCGCGGATGAGGGATGGATGGATGTGACGTCAGAGCGGTGCGCGTGAACGATCGCGAAGGTGGTCGTCGTCGCGTGAGGTGGTCGCGTGAGGTGGTCGCGTGAGGTGGTCGCGGTCGCGCGGAGGAGGTGGTGGACCGGACGGTCGTCGTCGCATCTCATTCATCATCCGCGCGCGGCGTCATGGGTGTCTTGTCGGTGATTCTCAACCATCCCGGGGACGTCGTGCCGTTGATTCGGGTGAAGATGATGGCGGATCGAGCGAAAAAGTTACCGAAAGAACCCAATCTGGCGTACTGTTACGACGTGTTGAATAAAGTGTCGAGATCATTCGCGATCGTCATTCAGCAGTTGGACCCGGAACTGAGAGACGCGGTGTGCGTGTTTTATCTCGTCTTGCGCGCGTTGGACACGGTGGAGGACGATATGTCGATTCCGATCGAGGAGAAATTGCCTCACCTGTACGCGTTTCACGAGTACATTCACGACAGATCGTACCAGGCGGATTGCGGGGAGAAGCACTACAAGGATTTGATGAAGAACTTTCCGCGCGTCACCGACGTCTTCTTGAGGTTGAAGAAGGAGTATCGAGTCGTGATCACGGACATCACGCAGCGCATGGGCAACGGTATGGCCAAGTTTATCGAGAAGGAGGTGATGGACATGGCGGATTTCGACGAGTACTGCCACTACGTCGCCGGTTTGGTCGGCATCGGTTTGTCCAACCTGTGGGGCGTGTCCGAGATGGAGAGCAAGGATTTCATCGGCGAAGAGAAGCTGTCCAACTCGATGGGTTTGTTTTTGCAAAAGACGAACATCATTCGCGATTACCTGGAGGATATTCAAGAGCTCCCGGCGCCGCGCATGTTTTGGCCGAGAAGCGTGTGGAGCAAGTACGCCGAGGAGTTGGACGATTTGCAACACGAAGAGCACCGCGAGAAGGCTGTGCAGTGCATGAACGAGTTGATCACAAACGCGTTGACGCATTCATTAGATTGTTTGAAGTACATGAGCCGCATCAAGGAGCGCTCCATCTTCCGATTCTGCGCCATTCCGCAGGTGATGGCCATCGCGACGCTGTCCGAGTGCTACGGAAACGAAAACGTCTTCAAGGGCGTGGTGAAGATTCGTCGAGGTTTGAGCGCGCGAATCATGCTCAAGTGTAACAACATGTACGAACTCGCCACCGGGTTCAAGCACTTCGCCAACGAGCTCGTGCACAAGGTTCAACCGAAGATGGATCCCAACGGCGAGGAAACCATGGAACGCGTCGAGGCGCTCGAGGCGGCGTGCGATGAAATCATCGCCAAGGAGAGAGAGAGCATGCGTCTCGAACACACGGGAGACGAGCCCACGCCGATGATCACCCGCATCATCTTATGGTTCATGTGTTTGGGTTACTTTTTGTACGCGTGGAACCTCCAGAACGTTCGAGAGTCTCTCGGCGTCAATCCGCACGCCGGCGACACGCGCGTCGACGCGTTTCAACGCGCGCTCGCGACGCTGTGCATGATGTCCACGAGTCTTCTCGTCATCACCGGAAAAAAGAATTAGACGACGACGTCGCCGTAGAGGAGAAGAGAGAGAAGAGAAGAATTGCCGCATTAAATATCAACTATACGCGCGTAGCGAGTTCGAGCCCGCTAGTAGCCGTCCATCTTATCCTGCAATTCGCTCGCCTCGTTCGCGCCGTCGATGCCCTTCTTCCAAAACCATCCCGCCAAGGGGAATCCCGTGAACACAAACCACCCCAAAATCGGCGCGTACAGAAAAGAATCACTCTGCACGACGCCAAAGATTGGATTCTTGTACGAGTACTCGAACACCGACCCCGTCGCCGCGATGAGCACGATGACGCTCAGCAACAGGTACACGGGCCACGGGAACCCACCACGCGCTTCCGCAGCCTTGCGCTCGATGTCGCGTCGCTCCCAGATCGGGATCTCGTCGTCGCCATCGTCCGCGCGCGTCGTGGACGCGCTCGGTTCGTCGACATCATCGTCACCGTCGGTCGCGCGCGCGACGACGACGACGCGCGACGACGAGGCGACGCCGCGAACGACGCGCGAGAAACGCGCGCGAGAATCACGACGCGCGAACGACGCGCGCGGACGGACGACGCGCGCGGCGCGAGCGGCGAGCATGACGCGCGAGAGAGTGCGGGTGGGAATCTTTTCTCGCGCGTCCCGCGGCGGCGGCGGCGGCGGCGTTTCGACGTTTCGACGTTACAACGAACGCGCGCTCGAGCTCGAAATCTCGCAAGTGGTGGAAAAATGAATGTACTCGAAGCATACGATCGATTGACTTATCGATTGACGTCCGGGGCGGTGAGCGGGTACTCGGGAAGGCCGCCGATTTTATTCGGAGGCCAATACTTGAAGGCGGCGCGACCGATGACGCGCTCCTTCGGTAACGGTCCCCACGCGTGCGAATCGAATGAATTGTTCCTGTTATCCCCCATCACGAACAGATTATCCTCCGGTACGGTGAACGGGCCGTAATTATACCGAATCGGTTCGAGTTTCAACTCTTTCCCTCTCGAGACGCCGTTGACGTAGAGCTCGCCGCGCTTGACCTGCACGACGTCCCCGGCGACGGCGACGACGCGTTTAATAAACACCTCTTTGTACACCGTTCGAGTCTTCGGCGTCTTCGGTGGGTTAAAGATGATCACATCCCCCGCTCGAGGATCCCTCTCGAACCGATACGTCATTTTTTCCGCGATCAATCGATCGCCGACGTCGAAGACGGGATACATGGACAGCGACGGAATGAACCTCGGCTCGGCGACGAAATGTCGAAACCCGAGGGACACCGCGAACGTGATCAACACCGTCGCGACGTCCTCCCGATTAAACTGTAACATCTCCGGCACCCACTCCGGGTAATCGATGTCGACGACGTACGACGACCCGTCGTCGTCGTCGTCCTCGCCGCCGCCGCCGCCGCCGCCCCGTCCCGACCCGCCGCCGCGTCCCGACCCTCGCGTCGCGTCCGTCGCCTGCGCGGTCGCGCGCGCGAGGTTTCCGCGACGCGACGAGACGAACGAGGAGGACGTCGGCCGATCGACCGCCGCGGACGGCGCCGGCGACGACCGCGCGGGCGTCATCGCGCGCGAGAGAGAGAAAGATGCGCGCGCGGTGGGAACGACGCCGCCGACGCGCGCGCGCCGCGTTCGAACGCTCGTTCGCGCGCGGGAGGACGAGGCGGTGCCACCGACGACGGTGACGACGTCGACGTCGACTCGCGCGCGCATCATCGCGTCTCGTCGACTCGAACGCGCGGCTGTGGGGACGACAGAGGTCGACGCGGCGGAGGGACGCGCGCGCGCCATGGTGACGGCGACGACGACGTCGGCGAGCGAACGCGCGGCGCGCGCGCGGGCGAAATCGGACGTCGCCGCGCTCGCGAGGTCGCCGGGACGCGCGTCGAGGCGCGACGACGACGATGATGATTATGAATTCTCTCGTCGTTCGGTGTTCGCGAACGACGACGACGACGAGGAGGAGGAGGAGGAGGCCGGGATGACGTCGACGCGGATGCGCGCGCGCGCGGTGATCGAACGCGCGCGCGCGGCGGCTCGCGCGGCGGCGGCGGCGGCGGATGCGTTATCGCCGACGAGGAACGGGGACGCGGCGGCGAGCGCGGCGGCGAGCGCGG
>Ga0208410_1000215_pt1 | contig 36291 bp, 23 predicted proteins | sample ETN02SmetaG_3_FD_185787 | JGI IMG/M metagenome (GOLD analysis project Ga0208410, IMG submission 185787) | Marine microbial and viral communities from oxygen minimum zone, Eastern Pacific Ocean - ETNP2014F10-02SV257 (SPAdes) (version 2) | ecosystem: Environmental > Aquatic > Marine > Oceanic ... | reverse complement strand
AAAGTTTTTGAAAAAAAATAAAATTCTACTAGTATGTATTGACCCATAAGGATATGTTGGTCCTATTGTATCAGTCATATGTCCGAGAAGCGAGCGTTCCAGATGAGATTACACATATTGTTCCAAACCACCCGATTTGTGGTGCACCCGTGCGTGTGACGCGCGGCGTCGCGCATCGCGATCGACCCACGCGCCGACGCGCCGTGCGAGACGATTCCGCGTACGAAAAACTCGTCTCGACGCGCTCGCGCGGTCAGGACGACGCGCGACGCGATAGCGACGAGTCAGGGGCGCGAGTCGTGTCGATGAGGATGGCGGGACACTCGGGTGTGCCTCGTTCGCGGCATGTTCATGGACATTGGCCGACGGTTCGCGTCCCATGGCCGTTCGAGTTCTGCTCGTTCAATCTCCTCTACCACTCTACTCGCGGGCGCGCGCGCGGCGTTCGGAACGGCGCGCTCGGACGATGTCGAGACCGCGCCCGGCGAGGTACTCCTCCGCGCGCACGACGCGACTCTCCGGATCGAACGCGTCGTCGTCGTCGTCGTCGTCGTCGGAGATCGTCGCGTAGTCGTCGTCGTCGAATTCCACCTCGTCGAGCGCGTAAAAACTTTGCATCATCTGTTCGCCCCGTTTTCGACCCATCAGACGAAGATCGACGAGCGCGCGATCGAGATTCGTGTCGTCGATGAAATTCCCGGCGAAGGCCACCGTGGCGTCGAGGTTGGACACCGCGTGCGCGGCGCCGCCGGGGACGAATAACACCTCCCCCGGCGCGAGATCGACGTCCCACCGCATCGCGCGCGGACTCATCCCCATCGCCTCCTGTTCCTCCAGCGGGGGCATGGCGGGATCGAGCGTCCCTCGAGACCAACTCGGTCGAAGGTGCGGCGTGGACGAGCGATGAAAAATCGTCCACCGCTTGACGCCTCGCACCTGGGCCATGAAGAAGTGTCCCGACCACTGATCCACGTGCAGACTCGATCGCGTCCCTCTCGCCGCGACGAATAAACTCGGCCACGATCTCGAAAACGCCGTCAATCGCATCGTTCTCTGCACGTAATCGTGCGCGAAATACGCCGGCACGCGCACGCTCTCCGTCAATGTCGGCAATTTCAGCGGCACCGACGCGTCGTACAGATACGACCCCGGCGCGACGTCTCTCACCATCACCTCGTCCCAATACTCGCGCAGATCCAACACGTCCGTCACCGCGCACGACAACATCGAATTTCTGTGCCCATCCCGTCTCGTCACCGCCACTTTTTTATTCCCCGCGCGTTCGAGCAACCACGCGCACTTTTCACCCTTTTCCCCATCCTCCGTGAGCGCGTCCCCGAGTCCCTCGATCACCACGGGCTCGTCCGCGGCGACGTACTCGCGTCGAAACCGTTCGGGCGTGAGTCTCTCCGCGCGCTCGCGCGTCACCGATCGCGCGCGCTCGGGAGGCGCCGACGACGAGGCGGACGCGCGAACGGTGTCCCGCGCGGCGGCGGCTCGGTGCGCGCACGCCTCGAGGTACTCGCGCGCGCCGGCGTCCGGTTCGTCGCGCGCTTGAGAGGCGAGCGCGCACGATTCGGCGTCGAGTCGCGCGATCTCGGCGTCGACGTCATAGGACGACATGGTACGGCGAAGAGAGGGTGACGAACTGTGAGGAGGGACGTCGTCGACGGAATAGGGACGATCGATCCGTCATCCGCGAGCGCTCGATGCGTTTTTTACGCGATAATCGTTCGTTAATTTACACGATCATCATTCCTCGTCCGTGGAGGGCGATAACGCGCGTCGAACGGATTCGAAGACGGCGAAGGTGACGGCGCTCGCCGGCGCGGATTTCATCAGACTCGGCGCCAATCCCTTGTAAAATCCGAGCGCGCCCTCTTTTTGAGCGATGGCGGAGACGGCGGTGAAAAAGTTTCTATACGCATGCGTGTCCACGCGCGCGCCGTAGGCTAAGTTTCTAGAGAAACCGGCGACTTGGAACCGTTTTTTGACGACGTCGAGCGGGTGAATGACGAGACGCGCGACAGTGCCCGCGGCGAAGCCGCACGCGAAGTCATTCTCGCCGAAAATCTCGGGGAAGCGCGTCTTGAACGCCGCGTACGAACCAAATTGTACCGCGCTCGCCGGTGCGATCTCGGCGAGCGTCACCGAGATGCCCGCGTACAAGCCGCGCGCGACGCCTCGCTCGCGCGCAACGCCCGCGGCGGCGTCGAGAATGCCCTTGTACACCTTTGGGTGGCCCTGACTCGCGAGCAACGTTCGTATGACGTCGAACGGGTACGTCACCACCGTCGCCGCCGATCCGGCGACGGCGCCACCGATGAAATTCATCGGCACCCCGCGCGTCGATCCGGGCCGCGCGCGTTCCCACTCGTCCGCCGCGTCCTTGAACGCGTTCAACACCGTAAACTGAATCGCCGTGTACGGCACCCACAGAAGCAACGCGGGTGTCGTTCCCGCCCACATCGCGCGCACCCCTTCCTCTCGCAAGATTGTGCTCACCGCATGCGTCAACCCTCTGTACTTGCCCGCCGCGCCCGCCTCGAGCTGCACCTGCAGCCGAATCTTCACCACATCCAACGGCGCCACGCACACGCGCGCGCTCGCCCCGGCGATCGCCCCCGCCAACGACGTCATCCACGCCTTCGATCCCCGTCGCGCGTCGTCCCCCTCTCCCCCCCCTCGCGCGCTCGCGCGCGCGCTCGAGACGACGACGACGCTCGCGCCCGCCGCCGCCATGACCCCTCGTCGCCCGATTCCCGCTCGCCCCCTCGCCCGCGCGCGTCCTCGCGACCCGATCGACCACACCCGTCCACGCGCGCCGCCGTCGTCCCCGCGACCGCTCGCGCGCATCGATCGACGAACGCGACGCGCGCGCCGCCGTCGCGATTAATCGAAAAATCAAATTCGATGTAATCGATCGAATCGATCAATGCCGCGCGCGCGCGCTCGAGTCCTCCCGCGCGCGTCGCCGCGACGATTCGAGGACCCCGCGCGTCGTCCTTCGCGTCGCGTCTTCCCCCGCACCCCGTCGTCAACTGTCGACCGCGGGTCGACGACCGTCGAGACCAATCGCATCGATCGAGTCCCACCACACCCACCAGTCATGACTCATTCAACGAGTCATGACTCAGTACCTCGGAGGGGGCCCACACGCGCGGCTTATCTCTATCCGTCCCCGCGCCCGACGTCGACGACGCGCCGAGACGCGCCGAGGGGCGTCACACCTCGGTCGGTCGCGCTCGGAGACGCGCGCGCGCACGTTCGCGTCGCTCGTTCGGGTCGTCGCGACGCGAGCGACCGACGAACGCGACGACCGCGCGCGACGACGCGGGTGTGGGAAAAAGCGATCGACCGTCCCGGCATGACGACGCTCTCGACCGCGCGCGCGACGCCGCGACGACGCGCGTCGGTCTCGAAGGTGAGTGGAGACGCGCGAAGGGTGGTCGTGCGTTCGCGAGCGACGCCGCGAGCGGTGATGCGAACGATGACGTCGATGAGGTCGATGAGGGAGAGAGAGAGACGAGGCGAGACGACGACGACGACGCGCGCGGAGAACGGAGACGGCGGTTCGGGGAAGACGCTCGAGGAACGCATCGCGAGCGGGGAATTTACGAAAGCGTCGGATACGGGACCGTTTCGTGCGGTGGCGGATGGACTTCGAAAACTCGTCCCGGAAGATTCGGGTCCCGTCGGACGCGGCGTCTCGCTCTCGCTCGCGAGGTTATCGAGACGATGGCGGACCGAGGCCATGTCCAAGATGCCCGTCGCGAGCGGGGACATTCGCGAGATTGCGGGTCAACCGGTGTTTGTGCCTCTGTATAAACTCTTCTTGGCGTACGGTGAGATGTTCGTTCTCGCCATCGGACCGAAGAAATTCGTCGTCGTGAGCGACAACGCCGTCGCCAAGGAGGTGTTGCTCACGCAGGCGAAGAGCTTCTCCAAGGGGTTGTTATCGGAGATTTTAGATTTCGTCATGGGCCAAGGATTGATTCCGGCCAACGGGGAGGTTTGGAAGATGCGTCGGAAAGTCATCGTGCCGAGTTTACACAAAAAGTACGTCACCTCCATGGTGGACATGTTCGGCGACTGCGGTTTGAAGGGCATGTCGCAGCTCGCGCGCGCGGAAAAGGCGGGCGAGTCGGTGGAGATGGAGAACTTTTACTCTCGATACGCGTTGGACATCATAGGTAAAGCGGTGTTCAATTACGATTTCGACTCGTTGACGACGGACGATCCCGTCATCAAGGCTGTGTACACGGTGCTGCGCGAAGCCGAGTATCGAAGCGTGACGTTCATTCCGTATTGGAAGGTGCCGCCGTTGCGATGGCTCGTGCCTCGGCAGCGCAAGTGTCAGGAGGCGTTGGAGGTGGTGAACGACACGTTGGACGAACTCATCTCGAGGTGTAAAAAAGTCGTCGAGGAGGAGGATGAAGAGTTTGTCGAGGAGTACATGAACACGGACGATCCGAGCATTTTACACTTTTTAATCGCGAGCGGCGACGACGTCACGTCCAAGCAATTGCGCGACGATTTGATGACGCTTCTCATCGCTGGACACGAGACAACGGCTGCGGTGTTGACGTGGACGACGTTTTTGCTCGCCAAGCACCCGGAGGTCAAGGCCAAGGTGTTTGAAGAGGTGGATCGAGTCGTCGGAGATCGCAATCCCACCGTGGCGGATATGCGCGAGCTCGTGTACACGACGCGCGTCATCAACGAATCCATGCGTCTGTACCCGCAGCCGCCCGTGTTGATTCGTCGCGCTTTGGAACCGGTCAGTCTGGGTGGATACAACATCGACGCCGGTACCGATTTTTTCATCTCGGTGTGGAATTTACACCGAAACCCGAGAATTTGGGACGAGCCCGACGCGTTCAAACCCGAACGGTTTCCCGTCGAGGCGCCGATGCCCAATGAGTACACGGAGGAGTACGCCTATCTCCCATTCGGTGGCGGTCAGCGCAAGTGTGTGGGCGACCAATTCGCCATCTTCGAGTCCATCGTCTCGCTCGCCATGCTCATGCGTCGATTCGATGTCGAACTCGACGCGTCCAAGCATCCCGACGGCGAGTGCGGGATGACGACGGGGGCGACGATTCACACCACCAACGGATTGCACGTCAAGCTCACCCGACGCCAAGGTCGGGGTGGGGCGGAGATGCGTGGGGTGTACACCGAAGGAAAGCAGACACTGAGTAATTTGGAGGATGTAGACGTCGCGGGTGGGTCCATCGACGCGCCGTCGGCGAGCGCCGACGAATTCGACGAAGCCGTCGGCGAGGACGACGACGACATCGCCGATACCAAGGAGAAGCTCGAACGCGCGACGCGCATCGTCGAGAGCGAAAAGGAAGAGGTCGGTCAAGCGCGGTAGGGTGTAGAAGAGCATAGAAAGCAGACGTACAGCACAGCATTACGCGCGCGCGTCGATTTAATTCAATTCAATTCAATTCAATTCAGAAGCAATGCATTCATCAAACAATACTACAATTCGCACTAGATGCCTAGCTCGTTCTTCGTCGGCGCGGTGCCTGCTAGAGTAATAACTTATTAAGCGTTTCATCGACGTCGTTGACGACGACGGTGGCGGTGGACGTGGCGGAGTCGGCGTCGTACGGGTAGAGAAAGGCGACGACGGCGGTGACGTCGTCGGCGCGTTCATCCTGTTCTTGCCACTTCGTATACGCGGCGCGAACGATGGCGTGCGCGGCTTGTTCACACGCGTTCGGACTATCCTCTTCGTAAAACTTTTCCGCGATCGCCATCGTCTCCGCGCTGGACATGAATTCAAAGACGCCATCCGTGGCGACGACGACGCATCGCGTCCTCGGTTCGGCGTTCAAGTCGTACTCGCACATCTCCGACGTCGCCGAGACGCCCAAACCCTTCGCCACGGTGTCCCCGATCGAGCGCGTGAACGCGCACCCAGGAAACCGACATCCCTCCATGAAGACGCGCGGTGGATCGTGGCAGTACTCGTCGTCCGAACCCGGTTCGCCGTCGCCGAAATCCTCGTGCGCCTCCGTCTCGCCCAAAACCATGCCAATGGTGGCGAACGTCATGGCATTTTCCGCTTCCCTCTTCATCCGCATCCGCTCGTCCGCGCGGAAACACGTCTGATCGCGCGTTAAATCACGCACGCCCCATCGCTTGGTGTGCCTGTTCCCGGTCGCCGCGCCCTCGTTGAGCTCCGTCGCGACGACGCATCTCGAATCGCCGACGTTGCCGACTTTGATTTTCCCATCCGCACAAAACATCGCCGTGATCGCCGTGCACCCGGAAAACCCCGCGTTTTCACCCAACGTCTTACACACCACATCATTCACCGTCTCAAACGTTCTCGCGTACCCCGGCGACAATCCATTCTCGCGCGCCGTCTCGCGCGCCAACGTCTCGGCGAACGCCTCGCGCGCGATGGACGCGCAATCCTCCCCGTATTTCCCGTGTCCATCGAACACCCCCAACAGTAGCTCCCCCTCGCTTCCCAATTCTTCCCTTCCCAGCGTCAGCATCGCGTCCTGATTGACGTGATTATCTTTATTCGGATAACATCCCTCCTGACACACGCCGGCGACGCGCGCGACAACCTTATCCCCCACCCGCGCGCGTCGTTCGCTCTCCACCTCCCTTCGCGTCAGATCCATCTCAAACCGCACCGGACGCGCGCGCGGAGGCATCGATCGTCGCCTCCACGTCCGCGCGGTGCCCGTGCGCGCGCACACGACGCCCGGTCGCGTCGCGCGCGTCGCGCCCGCGACCGCACCCACGGGCGCCGCCGCGCGCGATTCCTCACCGATGCGCGACCCCTCGACCGCGCGCGACGCCGAGAGCGCGACGCTCGCGACGGGGGACCGTTCGCGGGTCTCCCTCGCGCCATCGCGCTCGATCGCGGCGGCGCCGCGGAGGTACACCCCGGGTTCGAGCGCCATCGTGTGCGGCCGGCGCGAGGCGGCGGGCGCGGAGGCGGCGCGACCCGCGCGCGATGGGCTCGGAGACGCCGTAGTGAAGCCCGCGCGAACGCGATGTGCGTGCGCGTGCCCTCGGTGGTACATGCGGTGCTGGCTGTATCTTTCCAAATTCGGTACTTCGGTTCGTATACGAGTATAAAGATTCGGTGGATGTGTACAGATTGTGTTTTAGAGGAGACCCGGCCGCCGTCGTCGTCTCGCGCGGCGGCACACGTCGTCGTCATGGCGGAGGATCTCACGAGCGCGGTGCGTGCGCGCGAGGTGACGTGACCCGCGCGATCGTCTCGTTCGCGCTCTTCCGAGGTGTCTCTCGCGCGAACGCGCGTGAGAGAGAGAGACCTCGGTCGTCGATGTTCGCGCGAGAGGGTTTTCGAGCGCGTCGTCTCGATGGATCGATCGCGCGACGGGAAGGGCGCGCGTGAGGGACCGGGAACGATGGGGGCGATGGTGCGGATGTGGGTGGTGTTTCCGCGGTGAAATCGCCAAGGCGAAGGCGAGGGAGGGTCGACTGACGATGCGAGGTGTCGCCCGTTTGGACAGATCGCGGCGCGTTTGGACGCGCACCTGGTGCTCCCGCTCTTGGAGTTCGCGTCGGCGAAGAAGACGCACGATGCGAAGGATTTGATGGATGCGAAGATGGAGATTTTGAACGCGACGAACATGTGTGATCTCGCGGCGGAGGTGAGCGGACAGGGGGAGACGGCGGAGATGAAGGCGAAGCGGGCGCGCGCGGTGGAGACGCACGGGACGCTCGCCGAGGCGGCGGCGCGAGGGGTGAAGTTTGCGAGCGATGCGAACGCGATGCGAGCGATGCGACGGGATAAGGCGGAGAACGTTAAGTTCGCGGCGGAACATCACGGGGTGACGAGCGAGGATGTGGAGGCGTTGTATAAGTTTGCCAAGTTTGAGTACGAGTGCGGCGATTACGCGTCGGCGTCCGAACACTTGGGGGCGGCGCACGCGCTCAGCGTGGACGTCGCGAGGAGCGAGAGCGCGTTGTGGGGTAAGTTTGCGGCGGATATTTTGTTGCAAAACTGGTCTGGGGCGTTGGATGACATGAATAGATTGCGCGACGCGTTGGAGAATAACGCGACGACGAGCTCCTTGGTGAAGATGAAGCAACGCGCGTGGCTGCTCCACTACGCCCTGTACGTCTTCTTCAACCATCCGAACGGACGAAACCAAATCATCGACGTGCTCTTCCAAGAGCGCTACATGCAAGCGGTTCAACAAGAGGCGCCCCACTTGTTGAGGTATTTGACGGTGGCCATCGTCGCCACGAAGAAGCGCAGAAACATGCTCAGAGACTTGTTGAAGATTATTCAGAGCGACGTCTACCGCGATCCGGCGACGGATTTCGTCACCGCGCTTTTCGTCGATTATGACTTCGTCAAGGCGGAAGAATTGCTCCCCGTGTGCGAAGAGATGATTGAAAAGGATTTCTTTTTAATCGGGTGCAAGGAGACGTTCGGCGAAAACGCGCGCTTTTACGTCATCGAGAGCCACTGCAAGGTGAACAAGCGCATCGTCATCGGTGAATTAGCGACCAACTTGAAGATGAAGGCCGACGACGCCGAGGCTGCGATCGCGCACCTCATTCGCTCGGGCAAGCTCAAGGCGCGCATAGACGCCGCCGCCGGCGTGGCGCACGTCGTCGTCGAGACGAAATCCGTCAACGAGCAACTCATCGAAAAGACCAAGGCGTTGCTCTCGAAGACCAACGCCCTGACCCAGGCCGTGTTGGCCAACACCCAGGCCCAGGCGTACTAATTAGAGTTGTAATGAGAGTCAGACAGTCGGACTGAACGTCGCGTCTCGCGCGCATCCTCACATCGCGATGCTTCGCGCCGTCTCTCGCGCGTGTCACCGCGCCGCGTCCTCGAGCCGTCTCGCGCACTCGTCCGCGGGAAAAGATGTCGTCCAACGCACCGCGCGCGCGCCGGAGACGACGTCCCCGTGGCGTCCAGTCGTCGACGACGAGACGAAGCGCGTCTACTGGTGGAACCCGAGGACGAACGAAACCACGGCCGTGGGCGCGCCTCGACCTCGCGCGGAGTACTTAGCGGACGACGCCGGCGCCCCTCCGCGCGCGGTCGAGGGCGTGGGCGTGCAGATGGGCACCGCGTTCGTCATGGGCGCGGGCGTGTCCATGGGTTTCGCCTTCGTGGGAGTCGCCGCGAGACTCTTCGGTTGAGACGGATAGCGTAGCTCGCGTCGTCGCGCGTAGGATTCAATGTACAGTATATTACAAGGGTTCGAAAAGGAAAAACACAAAATTACCCGAGTAAACGAAGGCTTGAGAGACGCCCGCATCGTTTGTTCTCGCCCCGCGTCGGCGAAGAGAAAAATTACGCGTCCTCGCGAGAGAGTCGCGCGAGCGCCTCGAGCGCCGAGCACCCGCGCTCGCGCATCGCGCGCTCCAGGGAATGACGAGTCAGACATCCGAATCGAACGGGGTCGCCGTGGGCGTCGACGGAGGCGTCGAAATCGCGTGTCGTGCGAGAATCCGAGGACTCGTCTCGCGACGACGGCGCCGTCTCTCGGGACGCGTCGTAAAAGTCAAACCCCTCGTCCGAGCTCATCGATCGGCGGCCTTCGCTCGCGGGAACGTCACCGCGCCAAGAATAGTCGGTCGCCCACGCGTCGGTCGCCCGTGCGTCGGTCGCGCGTCTCGTCTCGTCTCGTTCTTGTTTGGGAAAACCAGTGTCCCCGGTGGGCACCTTTCGGGGACGGGTCCACTCCGACGCGGACTCGACCGGACGCGCGAGTCGCGGAAGCGGATCGCCGAATTCATCCGTCACGAGGCACATGACGCGCGATCGAGCGCGCCCGAGGGCTGTGTGCCTGTTCGTGTCTCGAGGTAGACCTCACCTCGTTGGGGTGACGGCCCGTTTTGGCGGCGCGCAGAGACTCTAGAGCGCGCGTCCCTTCGGCGTTCGGACAAGGGACGCGTCGACACAACGGTCGCGTCGTCGCATCCGAGAGCGGGCGGCGGTGGGTCGGAGGTTCCGAGACGAACTGAAACGTTTTGATAAACAACTGTTACGCGACGGCGCCCGTCGTCTTTTTCACCACGAACGAGACGACGGTGTACGCGGCGGCGAGAACGGTGAAGAAGGCGATGACCGCGAAGGTGGCGAACCACTCCTGGGAGAAGGGTCTCGCGGATGCGGGCTCGAGACGCGCGGCGGCGCCCGCGGCGGGTTTCTTTTTCTTTTTGTTTTTGCGTTTGCGCGCGCCGCCGGTGGATTCCGTCTCCTCTTGCGCCGCGGTGAGCTCGTGCGCCTTCAAAAACGCGTCAATCTCCGCCATGCGTTGCGCCTTGCGTCGCTCCTTTTCGAGTTTACGGAGTTGCGTGGCCGTCGGCGTCTTCGTCTTCTCTTGCGCCGACGACGGTTCCGCGTCGACTCGCGCCGTCGGTTCCGCGACGGTTTCTCCGGTCGGACGCTTCGTCGACGAGCGTTCCTCCTCCTTCGGTTCTTTGTTTTCGTCTCCCGACGCGTCGCGAACCATCGCCTTTTCCTCCGCCTCTCTCGTCTCTCTCGCCGCGCGTTCCGCCGCTTTTCTCGCCTTTTGCGCCTCCCTCTTCGCCGCCTTCTCCCTCGCCGCCTTGGCCGCCTTCACCTCCTCCTGCCTCGCACGCGCCGCCGCCTTTGCCGCCGCCTTCTCCGCCGCCGCCTTTTCCTTCGCCTCGCGTTCGAGCGCCGCCGCCTCGTCGTCCTCCTCCCCGTCCCCGTCGGCGTCCCGTTTCGGCGCGGCGTCGCTCGTCGATCGTTTCTTCTTCTTCGCCTTGCACCGTTTCGCCTCCGCCGCCCGCTCCACCCTTTCCCTCTCCCTCTCTTCCTCCTCGAGCAGCGCGTTCGCCACCGCATCCGCGTCCGCCAACGCGCGCGCGTCTCGTCTCCGCCTCGTCTCCGCCTCGTACGCGTCCGCGTCGCACGCGTCCCTCCCCCACGCTCGAATCTTTCCCCCATCCGTCGTCTCGATCACAAACTCCGGCGGCCACTTGGTCGTATCGATCGATCGCACGCGTCCGACGACCGGTTCCGACGTCATCGCGTCCCCGTTCGTCGTCCCGAACGCCGCCACGCGCGTCGACACGACGAACGCGTCCGCCAAATCCCTCTTCACCGCGCGTTTCAGCTCCCCCTCCTCTCCCACGCCCTCGACGCTCTCGCGCAGACGCACGACGAAGACACCGTCGTCGTCGACGCCGTCGACGGCGTCACCGCTCGGTCGACGCGCGACGCGCGCGAAGATTGGAATGTATCCCTCTCGGGGACGATAATGCACGAGCGCGTCCACGTCGAGCTCTCGCGCGACGCACGCGCGGGTGACGCCGTCGACGGCCATGACGACGCGCGCGGGATGGATCGACGCGCGCGGGGCGGTGGTGGCGGTGGTCGACGCGCGCGAGACGCCGAGTGACGATGACGTGACATCATTCGACCGCGCGCCGTGATGACCGTGGTGACGGCGTCTCGACGCGCGCGCGACGTCTGGACGCGCGCGATGACGCGCGAGACGTTCGATCGCGTCGTCTCTCTCTCTCTCGCGCGCGCCGCGTCCATCGCGACGACGTCCGGGGCGTCGGAAACGACCGCCGGCGGTGGGACGACCGCGCGCGCGAGCGACGCGACGACGTCGCGATGGCGACGAGGCGCGCTCGCGAGAGAGAGCGTCGCGCGGAGACGCGCGCCGGCGTCACCGAACGCGCCCGCGAGGGGGTACCTCGAGGCGAAGCGTCGACGACGGGCGGTGAGAGAGGCGGTGGCGAGGACGAGACGACGCGCCGAGGACGAGGCGACGCGCGCGGCGAACGCGTACGCGTCTCGTGAGGCGGAGGTGGGGGCGGTGGGGGAGTCGGGGGAGAGATTCGCGCGAGTGGGGGTGTTGGGAGCGCCGAACGCGGGGAAATCCGCGCTCGTGAACGCGTTGGTCGGTGATAGAGTGAGCGCGGTGAGTCGAAAGACGAATACGACGAGGACGCGCGCGGTGGGGGTGAAAACGATGGGTTCGACGCAGATTGCGTTCGTGGACGCGCCGGGAATAGTGGGTAAGGAACATTATAGAAACGCGGCGCACGCGAGAAAGGTTGAGAACGCGTTTGAGATGGCGATGGATTGCGACGCGTTGGCGTTCGTCGTGGACGCGGCGAGACAGTTGGAGCGAAGAGATCTTCGCGTGTTGCAGACGATGCGTCGGACGCGAGCGTTTTTGCGAGAGATGGCGAGCGAGCGAGGCATCGACGCGCCGCGCGCGGTGTTGGTGCTGAACAAGGTGGATAAGGTGTCGAGGGAGCGTCGCGGAGATTTGATGAAAATCGTCGAAGACGTGCGCGCCGACGGCGGCTTGGACGATTTCGAGCGCGTGTTCCCCGTGAGCGCGCTCACGGGCGCCGGAACGAGGGCGTTATTGGACGATTTGATGTCACACGCCCCGACATCGCCGTGGGAGTTCGATTCGTCGCGAACCACGGACATGACGGACGCGCGACGCGCGCTCGAAATCGTTCGCGAGAGCGTCTACAATCGCATCCATCGAGACCTTCCGTACGGCGTCGACATCGCGCACGTGTCGTGGGAAGATTTCCGAAACGGCGACGCGCGCATAGAACAAAACATTCTCGTCGATACCGCGTCGCAGCGTAAGATTGTCGTCGGGAAAGCGGGCGAAGTCGTCGGTCAGATTGGCATCAACGCCAGAGTCGTCCTCGAACGCGCGCTCGGGCGCAAGGTGCACCTCATCCTCAACGTGCGATTGAAGAGGAAGAAGAATTACAGAACCAACGACGTCGCGTTCGCCGAAAACTATTAGAGCTCGTCGCGTCCCGTCGCATAACTCGTCGCCGTGTATCAATATGAGAAGAGTTCAAGCCCACGTAAAGCGCGCGCCGCGCGCGCGCTTTATGCTTCGAGGATGGTTATCGAATTTTCCGCGACGCCGGCGACGTGGAGCATCGCTTTCATCGCGAGGTTGAATCCCTCGGGACCCGAAACGACGACGCGAACTTTTCCGTGGACGTTTTCCTCGGCGATCTCCCCGCGTATGAGCTCTTGCGTGACGCGCGACTGAATGACGCGTACGTTGGGCAAATCTCTCAAATTGTCCAACGCATCCATCATCGATGGTGCGCTGGTGAATGGCGACGACGCGTTCGCTTCATCGTCACGAGTCTGCGCCGGTGAGACCGCGATGGTGCATCTCGCCAACCGCGCTCCACCGCTCGGCGCGACACCGGCAGAGCGACACCACGCCGTCAGCTCTTGCAGCAATAACACATCATCATGTCTGCACGCGTATATGAGGGACACTGGTGACGTTAGAGGTACTATCGCACGCCCTGCCTTACCTGTTCGGAAGCATGTGAGTTGATCAGTGTGGTGCAGCACCTGCGGCGCCGCGACAACTCCAGTTCCGCCAAGTACGAGTACTATGGCATCATGATGCCGCTCTGAGCTACTCAAATTCGCGAAATCAGTCGTGAGACTTGGCACTCCGAGCGTTTTTCGTGGCTGCGACAGCCACAGTCGCGTGCCGATGGACTGCTGGCGCAACCACGATGTCGCGCGACCATCACGGTACACTTTGATTAAAAGTTTGCAGTGACCCGCTTCCCATTCCCTCCAGGTGCTCACCGGCGTGTAGTCGCGCTCGATCCAAGGCAGCGGGCCCTCTTCATTCGCACCGACGGTGGCGAGCAAGGTTGTGTGCCAAGTCTTGTGCCACGCCGTACGACCGCGTCCCCTCGTAAACGGGGTGCCGCGCGCGCGATCATCCGAGGTGAGGTGGTACAAGGCGCTATGGCGCGAGACGGGTGTCACTGCGCGGAGCGTCCACAGCGCGTAGCCGTCGACTCGACGAGGCATCGCCTCTTCAACTTTGCTCGCCTCCCTCATGTAAACGCTCAGTTGAGATGACACGAGCCGGTTCGACGCGAACGACTTCAATTCTTTGATCTCTTTCTCGCGCCCGAGTTTGGAAAGTGCCTTGGCTCTCTCTATTACCACCGCCGGATGATCGCCGCCGATCACCGTCTCCATCTCTCCGAGGTGCTCAAGCGCTCGCTCGCATTGACCCGCAGAGCAGCACAGTTGCGCGAGCTCAAACCGGAGTTCGAGCCATTCATCTTTTTCCGCGTCGCGCGCCTCCTCATCGAGCCCGGACAACGCCGCGTTCCATTTACCGACGTCTCTCGCTCGTCGGCGGCGGCGCATTCGCCGGGCGGCGGCGAGTCGAGATCCATTCGCCACCGCATCGAGGTCGACGTCGCGTCCCGTGACGAAGCGCACGACGTCCGCGCTTTTATCCGCGTCATCGACGCGCGTGAACAACCGCTCGTCGCCCCCGCGTCGAATCGCGTGCGCGTTCGGCGCGCGCCCGCACGCCCCGAGACATCCCGACGCGCGCACGTCACACGTCGCGTCGCTCGCCAGCGCCTCGATCTCGAGGAGCACCGCCGCCGCGCCCGCGCGCGCGCAGCTCCCGGCGTGACACACGTGGATCGCGTCGCGCGCCCGCCCCATGGACGCGTCGGGGTTCGCGTCGACGCGACGCGACGCGACGGTTTGTTTCGACACAATCGTCGATTCGTGTTGACACAATCGCGAGGTGTTGTCCGTATGGGTCATGACTCGTCGTTCGGGGTACTCCTATGACACACGAGCGCGTTACAAGACGAGACGAGACTTCACGGGTTGAAGACGCACGCTTTGAGCCCGGCTTCGAGTTCGTCGCGGTCCAAGTTTCGCCCGATGAAGACTACCCTGCACGCGCGTTCCTCGCTCTCGGTCCACCCGTCGAGGTCGCCGTCGGCGCTGGAAGCCATCTCCATCATCATGTGCATGCTCTGGAACGCGTACCGATCTTCAGAGCGTCCTAAAGATAGGATCCCCTTCGAACGAAATATGTCCTGTCCTTTGTTCCTCAGTAGATTAATGAGCCACTGGTTTACCTTGTCGAGATCAAGAGCGCTCGCGAGCTCGAACCCAACACTTTTCACCGTCCCGTCGCGCTGATGGGCGCTCTTCACGAGAACGGCGTCATCCATCCTCACATTGGTGCTAAGGTTGAAAGCGCGGATGCCAACGATGTCATCAATATCGACACGAGATTGAATAGACTCGATGATCGTGGCGTGATGATTAATACCGCGTATTCTATTCACTAAATTGTCCTTCTCCGCATCGGTGACGAGGTCCGTCTTGTTCAATACGATTCTGTCCGCGAAGGCAACCTGCTTGACAGATTCGTTCTCCGAGCACCTCGCCTTCATCTCGTCGACGTGTTCACCAAGGTTCTTGGAGTCAACGACGGTAATGATCGCATCGAGGTACAGCCACTCCTTCAACTCATCATTCGCGAAGAACGTCTGCGCCGCGGGCGCGGGATCGGCCGAGCCCGCAGTCTCGATGATGACGTGTTCGAACACTTCTTTGCGACGACGTAGCTTGCCGAGAATTCGAACGATGTCCTGACGTATGGTACAACACACGCATCCGTTATTCATCTCCAAGATCTCGTCGCGCGTCGCCAAGACCAGTCCGTCGTCCACTCCGATCTCCCCAAACTCATGTTCGATTATCGCGATGCGTTTCCCACGCTTCGCCTTTAGAATGTGATTTACTGCGCGCGCCGAAGAGAAGAGGTCGTCAGGAACGAACGCGAGGACGTCGACGAGCGCGCGCATCGCGCGGACGAGCTCACACGCACCGAGTGTTGTTTTTCCAGCGCCGAGACAGCCGGTGATTATGGTGACCGGAGTCTTCCCGACGTTCGACATCGTCGATGCGCGTCACGAGCCGATGACGCGCTCGCGCGCGGGACCGGCGACCGCGCCGTCGACGCGCGCGGCGGTGCTCGCGTTCGCGCGCGCACGTCACGCGCGAAACGCGACGACCGGTGCGGTCACGGGTCGTGGCCTTTTCAAAGGAAAAACGCTCGACGTATCCTCCGTACTTTGTCCATTCTTTTGCCATTTATCCCACGCGAGTTCGTACATGACGATACAAATCGTCGAGGTGTCGACACGTCACATCGCGGCGCCATGTCCACCGTGGGGCGTCGCGCGGCGGACGGGAACGCCCTGGACCCGGAGATTGGTGACGTGCGCTCGCATCCGAAGCCTTGGAAGGGGCGTCCTTGGAAAACAAAGGTACTCTCGGAGGCAGACTTGGATGTAGAACTCGAAAACGAGACGGTTGGGGATGAGCACGGGCACTCGCACGTCGTGGGCCACGGCAAATGCCACGGATTCGACGAAGAACTCAGCGGTTGGTTTCACGTGTCGGACACTGAGAATGTATTCGTTGGAACGGCTTTCGGAAGGCGCATTATCCCGTTAAAGCGTGCGTTTCGTGTCCGGCGGCGAATATACGCCGCGTTCTTCGTTTCTGGTGCTTACGCGGTTGCTGAGATCGTCGCGGCTGTACTCTCGGGCTCGACCGCTCTTTTCGCAGATGCCGCCCACATGTTCTCTGATTTTATATCATACGGCCTCTCGATTTTCATAATCTGGCTCACCTTGCGGGACATCAAACGCGATGAAGAAACTCGTGCGCACAGACCGACTGGATCATCGATCCTGACATACGGGATCTCGCGTCTTGAGGTGCTTGGCGCGCTCGGTATTATTATTGTTGTTTGGATCGCCACCTTTGCCTTGGTGATCTCTGCGGGCTCTCGCCTTTCCAGTCCACCCGAAGTAAACGGGCGTACTATCGCTTTGACTGCTCTCGGCGGACTTGTCGTGGACACTGCGCTGCTATTTCTTCTTCGAGATAATGAGTCATCGACCCAAAATTCAGATTCGCATGGTCATTCCCATAGTTCACATGGCCATTCCCATGCTTCGCGTGGCCATTCCCATGGTTCACATGGCCATTCCCATGGCACCGGTGAGCTGAGCTCGCGCGCTATGTTCGTGCACATCATAGGGGACCTCGCCGGGACGATAGTAATTTTCATCGGTGGCATGTTGATATGGACGATGGGTGATAAGTTCGCTGTGGTGGACCCGATATGTACCTTCATCTTTGGAGCACTTGTGACATACACGACGTTTCCATTCGCAAAACGATTGGTTCGGACACTGATGGAGGCCGCACCGCCGGGATTAAATGTCGACACGGTCGCGAATACGATAATCGAAGAGGTGCCTGGGATTGTAGGTGTACATTGCCTTCACCTGTGGGAAATTTCGCCGGAAAAGGTAGCACTCACTGCGCATGTGCACGTCGATGTCAAGAGTAGTGCAATAGTGCGCCGTGGGAACCAAATTGTCGGGTTGGATCCAGACTTGCAGGCACTGGAAGAGGCTTTAAGACGCGCCACACACGTGTGTAATAAACGTTTCGGTATTCGACACGTCACAATACAGATGACAGCCATACCGGAACAAGGTGGGCTCGCAACGTGTGGGAAGGTGGGTAAAACTGTGGACACGTGCAACGGATGTTCGTGACTTACAATGAACTTACAATGAACTTACAACGAACAAGAGTGTGGGCGTTCACGACTGCGAGAGGTATGTTTATCACCAGCAGTAGATTAGTCACCCTAGTCACCCACCTGTAGTACTGTATAAAACAACAATTTGAATTTGCTACGTCGCTCTCACTTTTTGTCGGCGCCCTCGATGGCCACGCGCGTAGCCTCGAGCGCGCTGAAGTAGATGATACCGCCAAGTCCGATCTCGAGCGCTCTCGGCGCGGCGCCGCGAAAGAAGAATGTCCACCCGAACTTGTTCGCCAAGTGTTTAACGCCGGCGAGTCCCTTCGGGAACGTCTTCGGGTCGATGCCCAACGACGACGCGCACACCGCGGCTGTTCGAGAGACGTCGAACGGGGTCGTCAACACGCCCGTGACGCACCCGGCGACGCCACCGAGCGCAGCGGTCTCTCTCGCGCTTATGGATGCGTTCGGATCGCGTGCGCGCCGAACCGCGAGCGTCGCCCTTTTCATCGCCTCGAACGCGCTCATCTGCACGCAATCAAACGAAAGCTCTCGCGTTAAAAAACTCCCAAACCCGAGGAATAGATCCCTCTTCCTCACGCTCAACCGCACCGCCGTCACCAACGACACCCTTCCCACCTGCATGCGCCTCGATATAACCTCCATGGGCGCCAACACGACGGACGCCGCCAACGCGCCCGCCGCCGCCGCGCGCGCCGGCGTCTGCCCAAAGTTTCGCTTCGCCGTCTCGTACGTCGCCATGAACAGCGCCGTCCCCGGAACCGTGCCGAAGAGATCGGGAACCAATCCTCGATACAACATTCGAAGATCGTCTCGAGTCATGCGCGCACCGAACGCTCGCGCCTGCGCGCGCGTCTTGAGCGTGTTGAGCGGAAAGAGCAACAACTGACAGCTCGCCGCCGCCGCCGCGCCGGAGACGACGCCCACGCGGAGACTCGACGCGACCGTGTCGGCGGAGGAGGAAGACGCGGACGCCGACGACGCCGACGATGCCTCCGCGCGCCGTCGGCGGCGACGCGTCGCGTCGTCGCGCGCGGGAGAGGCTGAGACGTCGGCGACGCGCCGAGATGGGCGCGCGCGATCGAATCGTCGCCGTCGACGCGCGAGGGCGGGCGGTGCGGACGCGCGCGCGGGCGAGGGCGACGACATGGGGTTTGTCGCGCGCGGACGACGGAGGCCGTCGCACCCGCGCGCCGAACAGTGCGGGAAGTTGAGACTGCGATGAAACGCCGAGAGACGGCGACGGACGCGGAGGCGTTTTACTCCAAAGATTTCGAGACTATTTCAAAGACGTTCTCGCTGAGACCGTCCTTGGCGAGGATGCGCTCGAGTTGTGCGCGCATGGCGGACGCGCGCGTGGGCTCGTACTTGCGCCAGCGAGTGAAGGCGCCGACCATACGAGACGCGACTTGGCCGTTGAGGTCGTCGAGCTCGAGGACGACGTCGGCGAGGAATTCGTACCCGGAACCGTCGGCGGCGTGGAAGTTGTTGGAGGAGGCGCAGAAACCACCGATGAGGGAGTAGACCTTGTTCGGGTTTTTGATGTCGAACGCGGGACCGTCCATGAGCGCGACGACGTTGGCGAGATTGCCCGGAAGCGACGACGCGGCTTGGATGCCGAGCCACTTGTTCATGACGAGTGGATCGTGCGACCACTCGGTGTAGAACTCATCGAGAGCCTTGACGCGTTCGTCGCAGTTCTTCCCGCTGAGCGCACTGAGCGCGGCAATCTTATCCGTCATGTTATCCGCGGCGCCGAAACGAGCGTACGTCATCGCCGCGATTTCCGGCGCGTCCAAGTACGACAGGTATCCGATGCACGTATTCTTGAGAGATCGCGCCGCGCGGTCGGCCGGTTCGTTGGAATACTTTTCGGCGCTGTTCGCGGCGATCGTCGCCTCCAAATCATCGCGGAGTTCGGTGGCGAGCGTCGTCATGACAAACTTGCGCGCGGCGTGCACGAGCGCCGGATCGACGGTGCCCTCCTCGAGGATATCGCTCAACTCACCTTCGGACGGCACCATCATGGCGCGAGCGATGAACGCCTTGTCGGCGTCGGGGCCCTTCGCGCCCGCGAGGATCGTGCGCATCGCCGCCGTGATTGCGTCGTCCATCTTGAACGCTCCTTCGCCGCCCTTGATCAAATCCAAACACAAGTTTCTCAGCAACGTTTGACCGGCTTCCCAGCGGTTGAAAGCGTCGGAATCGTTCGCCATCAAGAAGAGTAAATCATCCTGGGTGAGATTGGTCGTCAAGCGCACCGGGGCGCTAAAGTTACGCAGGATACTCGGCACCGGCTTGGCGTTCACGCCCGTAAACGTGTACGCGGCTTCGGCTCTATCAAACCCGAGCACCGCCGTCGTGCCGTGAGACTCACCGTCGAGCGTGAGTTCCATGTCTTCGCCGTCCGGGCCGACCAAACCGATCGCGATCGGACACAGCATCGGAATTTTGTTGTCTTGACCGGGAGTCTTCGGCACCGTTTGCGAGCATTGGACGGTGAACGTTTTGGCGTCGGCGTCGTAGACGCCGTTGACGGTGACTCTCGGCGTCCCCGCTTGCGAGTACCACGGCTTGAAGGTGGATAAATCGGCGCCGTTGGCGTCCGCCATCGCGGCGAAGAAATCCTCCGTCGTCACCGCTTGACCATCGTGACGTTGGAAATACAAATCCATGCCCTTGCGGAAACCATCCTTGCCGAGAAGCGTCTCGTACATGCGCACGACCTCGGCGCCCTTTTCGTACACGGTGACGGTGTAAAAGTTATCCATCTTGATGTACGATTCAGGACGGATCGGGTGCGCCATCGGGCCGGCGTCTTGGGCGAACTGCGCCGTGCGAAGACGAGAGACGTCGCCGATGCGCTTGACGCCTCGCGAGTTCATGTCGGCGCTGAATTCCTGATCTCTGTACACCGTCAAACCTTCCTTGAGCGACAACTGAAACCAATCTCTGCACGTCACTCGGTTACCAGTGTAGTTGTGAAAGTACTCGTGCGCGACGACGCCTTCGATGGCGGCGTAGTCGGCGTCGGTGGCGCTCTGCGGCGTCGCCAAGACGAGGCGCGAGTTGAAAATGTTCAGCGACTTGTTCTCCATGGCGCCCATGTTGAAGTCATCCACGGCGACGATGTTGAACAGATCCAAATCGTACTCGAGCCCGAACGTGTCTTCATCCCACTTCATGGACTTGATCAGGCTCGCCATCGCGTGATCGCACTTGTCGATGTTGTGCGCCTCGGTGAAGATGCGTAGCGTCACCTCCTTTCCAGACATGGTGGTGAATTTATCCTCCACCATGCCCAAATCACCGGCGACGAGCGCGAACAAATAACACGGCTTCGCCCACGGATCTTCCCACACGGTAAAGTGTTTACCGCCGTCCAAATCTCCGGAATCTACCAAGTTTCCGTTGCCCAAGAGCACCGGGTACTTCGTCTTATCGGCTTCGATGCGCGTCGTGAAGATGGACATCACGTCCGGTCTGTCCTGGTAAAACGTGATTCTGCGGAACCCCTCGGCCTCACACTGCGTGCAAAAGTTTCCGGACGACTTGTACAGACCCTCGAGTGCGGTGTTCTCCTGCGGTTTGATGACGGTTTCCACTCGCAAATCGAACGCCGCCGTCGGCAGCGACGAGAGCGCGATCCCCTTCGCCGTGCGCTCGTACGTCGTGAACGCCTCACCGTTCACGGCGATCGACGCCAATTCCACGGATTCATCACCGTGTAAAAATAACGTCTTCCCCCCCGCATCACTCTCCGGTCGCACGCGAACCGTCGACGTCACCGTCGTCGTCGCCTCGCCGAGCTCAAAGTTCAGGTGCACCCTCTCGAACGCGTACGCCGGTCGCTCGTAATCCTTCAGGTAGATGGCCTTCGGCGCCGACGTCACCGCGGCGTCCACCGCGTTCGCGCTCGCCATCGCGCGCGCGGTCGTCGTCCCCGTCCCCGTCGTCCCGCCTCGTCGCGTTTTCAGTGACGTCGACACGCACTGCCCCACCGCCCTCGCCGCGGCTCTCGCGCTCGCGCGCATCGGTCGACGCGGATCGATCGAGCGCGCGCGCGTCGTCGTTCCCTCGCGGTCTCGGTCGCGCTCGCTCGGTCGGCGCGCGCGCGGTCTCGGTCGCTCGTCGACGAGTGTCGAGCGCGCGCCAATCCGCGACGCCCGTCTCGCGCGACGGCGCGCGAGGACTCGGGACGCGCGATCGGTCGATCGAGCGATCGCGCGTCGACCGCGTCCGGCCGTCGTCGTCGTCGTCGCGAGCGCGCGCGCGCGTGGAGACGGTGCGCGCATGTCGGCGCGGTGCGCATTCACCGAAGCATCATCGTCGACGCATTCGACGCGCGAGGCGTACGAAGGGGCGAAACGCGCGCGAGACGACGCGCGAGACGCCGTCGCGATGGATGCGTCCGCGCGTGGGGGCGACGAGAGGCGCGCGTCGACGAGCGAACGGGAAGATGATGACGCGTCCCGGTGGTTGTTTGAGAAGAATTTTTATTACGAGCACCCGAACGTGTCGGCTCGGACGCTCGCGGAGGTGGAACGGGAGATGGTGAGGCGGGAGATACGCGTGGTGCGAGGGGTGAACGTGCCGAAGTGCGTGCGAACGTTCGAGGAGGCGTCGTTTCCGACGTATGTGAATGACGATTTGGCGAGGGAGGCGTTCGCCGAACCGAGCGCGGTACAGTCGCAGGCGTGGCCCATCGCGCTGAGTGGACGAGATTTGATCGCGCTGGCGGAGACGGGGTCGGGGAAGACGTTGGCGTATCTGTTACCCGCCATCGTGCACGTGAACGCGCAGCCGATTTTGGAGAGCGGGGAGGGGCCCATCGCGCTCGTGTTGGCGCCGACGCGCGAGTTGGCGTGTCAAATCGAGCTCGAGGTGGCGAAATATGCCGCGTCGAGCGAACTGAAGCACACGTGCGTGTACGGAGGCGTGCCAAAAGGTCCTCAGGTGAAGGCGCTGCGCTCAGGTCGAAGCGAGATTTGCGTGGCGACCCCGGGTCGGTTGCTCGATTTTCTCGACGGCGGGCAGACGAATTTGCGCCGAACCACGTTTGTGGTGCTCGACGAAGCGGATCGCATGTTAGACATGGGTTTCGAACCGCAGATTCGACGCATCGTGCAACAAACCAGGCCGGACAGGCAGACGCTCCTCTTCACCGCGACGTGGCCCGTGGAGGTGCGCGAAGCCGCGAGAGAGTTTGTGCGAAACGACCCCGTGGAGGTGCGCGTGGGCGGCACGGGCGACGGACTCCTCGCCAGTAAGAACGTCGAACAAATCGTCCACGTCATGGGACCAGACGAAAAATACGACGCGCTCGTGTCCACGCTCGAGAAAGAGATGGATGGGAGTCAACTGCTCGTCTTCGTCGAGACCAAGGCGAACGTCGACGCGCTGACTCGCCGCCTTCGCGTCGAGGGTTGGCCCGCGCTCGGTCTTCACGGGGCCAAGGAACAAAAAGAGCGCGATTGGGTGCTGAAAGAATTCAGAGAGGGGAAATCGCCCATCATGCTCGCCACCGACGTCGCATCGCGTGGTTTGGACGTCGACGGGATCAAACTCGTCGTCAACTACGACTTTCCTAAAAACGTCGAGGAATACGTCCACCGAATTGGTCGCACCGGTCGCGCGGGACGCGCGGGCAAGGCGCACACCTTCTTCACCCTCAACGACGGTAAATTAGCCAGAGAACTCGTCGAGGTCTTGCGCTCGACGGGGCAGAAAGTTCCGGACGCGCTCTCGCGCTTCGTCTCGTAGACGTCGACGTCCCAGTGTAACAGAAACACGTCGCACCGCACTTCGCGTCGACTCGACGCGCGCTCGTCGTCAACGCATCCGCGAACGCATCCGAGAATGCCGCTCGTCAAGACGTACCTCGTCGCCTACAACGCCGCCCTCGTCGTCGCCTGGGCGTGCGTGCTCACGCGCACCGCGCAAACAATCTCCACGAGCGGTCCCGCCGCGGTGTACGCCGCCGTCGAGCGTCCGCTCGCGTACGCGCAGACGGCCGCGCTCGCGGAGGTCGCGCACGCGGCGCTCGGCATCGCGCGTTCGCCCGTGCTCGTGACGGCGATGCAGGTGAGCTCGCGTTTGATGGTGGTGTGGGGCGTGCTCGCGTTGGCCCCGCCGTCCCGAACGGCGAGTCTGGACGTCTTCGGCCCGATTTCCATCGGCGTCCCGTCGCTCATGTTCGCGTGGGGCGTCACCGAGGTGGTTCGGTATAGTTTTTATTTTTTTAAGCTCCTCGGCGACGTCCCGCGAGCGGTGACGTGGTGTCGATACACGTTTTTCATCGCGCTCTATCCGCTCGGCGTGAGTTCGGAGTTATTCTTGGCGTACAGTGGGTTCGCGCACCTGATGAAGACGAATCCGTTCGCGTACGAGATGCCGAACGCGATCAACTTTTCGTTTCACTTGCCGTCGGTGATGATCATGTTCTTCCTGGGATACGTCCCCGGTTTCCCGATGCTATTTTCGTACATGCTCGCCGCGAGAAAGAAGGTGTTAAAGGCGAAGAGCGATTGATGAAGAGACCGCGGTCGAACGAGCCGGCGATAGGGGAGAGGTGGTCACTTTGCGTTTCTGTCGAAGCGAACCGTCGTCGGGCGTGTGTGGGGGGTATTTCAATTTATAGCTTGTGGTGTCACAAATCATATTCATTTCAGCGTCGGCGCTGCTACGTGCCTAAATGTCGAGTTTACATGAAAAGAGGGACGCGCTCCTCCGCGTGTTTGTTCGTCACCTCGCCCGAGTGCAAAAACTTGACGAGGCCCAGGTGCGTGTACATGGTGAGACACATGAATGCGTTCAAGTAGAACATGGTTTCCTTGCGCAAGTAATTCGTCCATTGATACGCCCACTCGCCGCCGAGAACCATGACGTTGAGCTGTCCGAAAATGAAGAAGAAACTGCACACAAAGATTGGTTGCGACATGTACGACTTCGGAAACACCAATCTTCCGAGCGAGGCCTCCATGAGCATGAGCACGACGGCGCCGACGTAGCCGAGCATGTACTTGGGCTCAAAGTAGCACAGTCTCACCCCCGGATCAAACAGCGTCGCCATCTTCCCGCGATCGGACGACGGACCGCACTGCGGCGTGAACACTGCCTCCGCGACGACGGTCACGAGGAACACGACGCTCATCGTGAACGCCACCGTGTACGACGACATCACCCAGTGACCGAGCGTGTTGCACCGCCCGCTGTGTCCCAAGTAGTGATCGTGCGTCTGCGTCCTCGAGAACACGCCCACGATCGACGCGAGCGTGGCCAAAAAGAAGAAACCCGTCACCGCGTGCGTCACCCAATCGTGTAAATTCAAAAACTGCGCCGTGTCGAGCCCGTACATGCCCGTCTCTTCGTCGAGCGTCAACCTCGGGTAGCTCTTTTGACTCCACTCGTAATACGCGCACGTAGCCAACGCCGCCGCTCGAAACACCAAGAGCACCGACCCACTTCGACTGAACGATTCCGCCCACACCGATCGAAACGTCGCCCCACCCGCGTACGCCAACCCACCGTTCATTCGATAATACTGCAAGTTATCCCCGGCGAACCCAAACCACATGAGCGCCGACACCGTGCACACCGTCGCGAACAGGTACCGCAGCGGGTCTCGCTCCCAATCCAGGAACGTATCCACCTCATCCAACAGTTCTCTCACCACGGTCGCGTTCGCGATCGCCGTGTCGTTGACCGTCATCGCCGAGACGTCTCCGATTCGATGCCGGCGTCCGCGGACGGGTGTTACGCTTCGTCTCTCACCGATCGATCGTCCTCGCGCGTCGCTCGCGCGCGCGATTCCGTCTCTCGCGGCGTGGACGCTCGCGCGCGATTCCGTCTCTCGCGCGTCGCGCGTTCGCGTCGCCTCGCGATTCCGTCGCTCGCGCGGCGTCGACGTGTGACGGGCCGGCCGCGCGCGTCATTCCTCGACGTTCGACATGCGCGCCGTTCTCGCCCGCGCCCACGCGCGCGCGCTCGCCCGCGCGACGCCGACGAGAGCGATGAGAAGGACTCGATCGACGACGCGCGCGACGCGCGAGGAGGACGTCCTCGTCGACGCGCCCGCGGTGTCCCGACGCGCCGCCGTTCTGTCCCTGGGCGCGGTCGCGCTCGTCGCCGCGCCCTTCTCCACCGCGCGCGCGCGCGGCGTTCCCGAGTTCGAGTGCGCGGGAGAGTACGTCGACAGTCCGACGGGACTGCGCGCGTGCGACGTCGTCGTCGGCGAGGGCGCGGCGCCGAAGGGGAATCAGCAAATCAAGGCGCACTACGCGGGGCGTTTGGAGGACGGGCGCGTGTTCGATTCGAGCTACGAGCGCGGGACGCCGTTGCAGTTCAAGGCGTCGCAGGTGATCCAGGGATGGGGAATCGGCATACTCGGGGACGGGGACGCGTTACCGCCCATGCGAGTGGGTGGGAAACGCAAGCTCGTCATTCCCGCCGAGCTCGGGTACGGTCGGCGCGGCGCCGGCGGCGTCATTCCTCCGAACGCGACGCTATACTTTGACGTCGAACTCGTCGCCATCGCGTGAATGTAACGTTTCATTTTTGTTGTTTTTTTTGTCGTCGTCGGTCCCGGTCCCGCGCTCGGTCGCAATCTCGGTCCCGGTCCCGGTCCCGGTCCCGGTCCCGTCGAGCCGCCGAGAGGATAACGCGCGAGTCCCTCACCCTCGGAGACGTCACACGAACGCGCGCGCGATGCCGATTTTTTGAACCCTGAAGACCGCGGCCGACGGCGTCATGTACGCCGCGGGCGCGACGGATAAGATGCAGGGCACCGGGGTGTGGAGCGGGCTCAAACTCTCGAGAGAGGGCAAGGCTGATGGAAAACGTCGACCGAAACAAAAGAAGAAGGAACCGAAGCGATTCACGCCGGGTGGGAAGTGAGCGCGCGATGGTGACGCGATGCGACGCGGGTGAATCGCTCGCGGGTGAATCGCTCGCGCGAACTCGAGACGCGGGACGCGCGCGCGCGTGATGAATGTCGAGCTCAATCGGCCTCGTCTCGAGACGCCGACGCTTGATTTTTGAAAAGACGCGCGCGTCCGCGACGTCGCGGGAGTCGTACGCGCTGTAGTGATGCATTTTTGCTCATTGTTTTACTAATACTACAGTATGATTTACACATTGAATGCGTGCGCACGTCGTCGGGTGGACGGAGCGCGCGACCGGAGACGCGTCAGTCGAGCCAGGCGGGTTTGCGAGCGCCGACGAGACGCGGCGCGTCTCCGTCGTCGTCGTCGGAGAAACGGTCCAGATCGGACGCGCTTCGATCGGTGGATTCATCGTCGTCGAGGGTATCGGCGTCGGAGTCGTCGTATTCGAGCTCATCACCGATGTCGTTCTCGCCGCGGGCGAAGTCGTCGTTTCGGCGGTGGTTGTAGTCGTTCTCGACGCCGAGGGCGCGAACGTCCACGACGGGACCGCCGTATCGACCGCCGTCGCGCTGGTGAGTTCCTCTGGATCCCCGTTTCGCAGTTTCGGCGCCTGCGGCGTATAGACTACTCGACGTCTTGCGAATCCACGGGCCGCCGCCATCGTAGTCTCGCGCGGCGTCGTAGTCTCGCGCGGCGTAGACGTATCGCTCGTCGTTCGCCTCATCGCTGTAATCGAAATCGTCCTGGGAATTCACCGAGTCTCCGCGATCGGGGCCCGTTCCGTCCACGTGCGCGCCCGATCCCCTGTTCGCCGCGCGTACCGCCTTTGTATCAAACAGGAATTCATAGTTGGGCTGATCCTCGGGTTGATACGTCGCCGAGCCGATGACGAGACCGGTGGCCATCGCTTCGTGAAATTTCGGCAAATCTTTCCACGACCGTTCGATGTTCTTTCGCTCTTGACCGATGTTCATGCAGATGAAGACGAGCTTGGCGAGCATGATCAACCCGACGACGACGATCGCGAGCACCATGAGCGGAGCGCCGGCTTCACTAAACGGACGTTCGGCAAAACGCGTCGGCGTCAGCGGTGGCGATGGGATGTGTTCGCTGGGCGATACCGCGCCCACCGTTTGCTGACGATACTCGTGGAAGTACGCGGTGGCGGTGCCGTCGTTCGCCACGACTTGTAACAGCGCGCCGTTGTCGTGTGGCGGATTGAACCGATCGCCGCCGATGCTCTGCGCGAGCGGGTTAATTTTGTGCAACGCGGAATCTTCAAACGTCGCGGTCGGTTTTAACCAATTGGGCGTCCAGTGCACCGAGTACATCCACAGTCCAACGAGAGAGTGTATCGAGACGGACGCGAACAAGACGCTCGTCATCGTCTTTGGGAGCGTCGCTTGCGTTCGCGTCGGCGTTTTGCACACTCGCAGCAGCAACCTGTAATCGTACAGGTACGCGATGGTAAAGTACATGGATAAGACGAGGTACAACAGCGGCATTCCGCTCACGAACGTCATTGACGCCATGAGGACGAAACACATGTCTCCGCACTTGGCGCCCGCATCGAAATCTGGTCCCTCGAAGATGTCGTTCAGTTTCTTTTGCGTGTGAATGTACGCGAGGGCAAACTTCCTTCGCAAGTTCGACATGACGTCGGACAGAACGCGGCCGATGAATCGCATGGCGGCGTTCATTAAAATGGTGAAGAAAACTACCAATCCGACGTCGTTGTACCACTCGTTCGTGAAGTCTGAGTACTCGCCCCGGAGACCAAACATTTGCTTGATCAAAGGAAAGTACTTGCCGACTCGAGAAAAGTTTGCATTCAGGAGCGTGTATATCACAGCCACGTTCAGGAACCTCACCACAAATATAATTTTGGTCTTCATCGCCTTCTTCGCGCTCTGCATTCGCACTCGCTCGACGACGACGAGCAGCGGAGCGACGAACTCCACCGAAAGGTTGAGCAGGGTGATCAAAAACGACGTCCCCAACCAATTATAGTACTCACCCGGACCCAGCGAGACGTAAGGCTCGCACGCGTGTCGGATCGGTCTGTTATACGCGTGTATGACGTTCGACGGAAGACCAAAACGAAGACTCGCGCAGTAGCACGCGTAACAGTTTTGCATGTGCTGCCCGCCCGGACATCGGTCGGCGTCGGCAGCGCACGTCTTCAAATCCTTCACGGTGTCTTGCTGCGCGTAACTACGATCTCGCGCCGTCGCGTTCGAGTAATCGTAGAACGCGGACAAAGGAGCGCCCCACGGCAAGCCGATGTATAACTTATCCTTGGAAAACAGTACGCCGCACTGATCCAACTGAGCGCTGCACGCCGTCTTAAACTGATCCTTGTGCACGTCAAACTGCTCGACTGGATCTCCACGGCTCGTGACGATGCCGACGTCTTGTGCGAGTTTGTCGATGACCATATCCACGCGCTGCCACCTCTTTTCTTTGTCGTTGACGAGAAGCGAGAGGAAACCATAACACATCGTCACAAAAATCGCGCACACCACCGCGGCGACCACCCTGCGCCACAGACGTCGTTTCACACCGAGATTTTCGTACATGACGTCCTCTGGCTCGGGCGCGTACCGCACGCGAAACCTGAACTTGCCTCGAAACCTGTCCGTCTTCGGAAAGGAGAGTATGTACGAAAAGTACGATCGCGCGTTGCGCAACATGCACGCAATCTTTGACCGTTCGTCTTCAAACGTCACAAACGCGGACACTTTCGCGCGCGTCCTTGCCTTCCGACGCTTGAGTTTTCTATCAATGTTTACTATCTGTTTTTCAATCTTCGTTTTCGTCGTATCGCCGCCCCGATTTCCCGCGGCGATGAGCGCCGCCGACGCTTCGTCGTAATCCTCCAGCAGCCGCCGCCGCCGTCTCTGCGCGTTGATTTGCGTGCACTCCGTTCCTATGACAGCGACCCGCGCCACTTCACCATATCGTAGTGCAAAGTGACACCGAACTTCTTCCTCCGTCGCGTCGTACGGAAGTCCACTGACGAGCACCGTGTAATCCTTCAGCGTCGCCGTCCCTTGCTCCACGCGCCGCTCCATGCGGTGCAACGTCCACCACAACACGGGCACGCTCATGAACAACAACGTACACGTCAACACGTCCATGAGCACGGCGAATCGAATGAAATCAACTTTACTCGTGCTCCAACGCAGAACTCCGCTGGACGCCCCCGCGAGCACCCATACGCGTTGCGGCGCGCTATCCGGCGCCACCGTCCCGAGACTGGCGCTCATCGGATTCGCCCAGTGCCAATCCACGAACCACGAGTGAAACGACGGTTGCGGTCGATCCCCACCGCTCGACGTCAGCGCCTGGTACCCAGCCACCTCCGGCTCGGCCTCGTACCTCGACGCGTAATACGTGCTCGTATAATTCACGTACATCGTCGGCAGACTCAACGCGAAGGCGACGAAAAACAACGCCGCGAACGTCCTCAACACATAAAAATACCCCGCAACCTCCGCCCCGAACTCCAACGCCACGTCCAACGCGTCATCAAAATATCTAAATTTCTCCAACTTCCCCTCCTCCGTCAACACCCTCGGCTGCATCTCATTCGCGCGCGCCTCCGCCTCGTCCCCGCTCGGCGGCACGTACACCCCGCGCGCTCTCGCCTCGTCTCGATGATCCCACGCGCGACCGTCCTCGAACGCCCGCGGTCGTCCCATCGCCGCCGCATCCACGACCGACGTCGATCCATCCACGCGCGCGCGCGCCGGCGCGCCCTCGCGCCATCCTTCCTCGACGTTCGCGCGCCGCATCCCCGCGGCCCAATGAATCGATGCGATCGATGAATCCCGACGTCTCTCTCTCCCCCACGAGTCCCCGCGTCGCGTTTTTTGTGCACGACCTCGACGCGACCCGTATCCCTCGCCTTCGCGCGCGGTCGAGTCGATTCTCGCGCGTCGCGCGTCGCGCGTCGACGAAATGATGCGTCAATGTCGACACGAATCGTTTCCCCTCGAGGTCGCGCGGGCTCGATGTCAAATGTACACTCTTCGTACACTTTGAGTCAATATATACAATACAGGTTCGTACATTATGTACACTATGTACTAAAAGAGTGATGTGTGGGAATTCTGCGACGATGGTTCGAATTCGACGCGTCGACAGACGGCGACGCGGTCGTCGTTCGCACGCGCGTTCGGTCGTCTCGGCATGCGCGTTCGACGGGTCGGACGACGGGGTCGACCGCGACGCGTGTCCGTGCTCGTGGACGCGCGCGCGGTCGTTCGCACGCGCGAGAAAACGACGACGATGGATGATGATGATGATGATGATGATGAACACAACGTGGATGAGACGTGGAAGACGTTCGCGCGACGGGCGTTGGAGCGCGCGCGCGATGGACGAGGACGAGACGAGGTGATGTTTCGCGCGCGTGCGTTCGATTGGACGACGGCGCCGCACGCGTTCGAGGGGGCGGTGCGGAGAGGGACGACGGCCGACGACGCCGAAGACGCCGAGACGCGCCGAAGACGCCGAACGCGCGGAGATTCGGTCGCGCGGGCGCTCGGGGACGTCGAGGACGTGTGCGTGAGGTACGCGCGCGCGGAGGGAGACGCGATGGTGAAGCGAGCGTCGTCGTGTGAGGCGTCGGGGGGGGTGTTGGACGCGTGGATGAAAAATTTGACGAGACACGTCGGCGCGGCGGTGGACGACCCGAGCGAGGGCGGTGGATTCGCGTCGGCGTACGCGGACGACGACGAGGACGGAGGGGGGGAATCGCACGGGGTGTTGTTCGTCGTGGCGCCTCTGCCGGAGGTGACGGTGGAGGAGATGCGAACGATCGATCCGGTGAGGGTGGCGGCGACGTTTACGCGCGTCGAGGAACGATTCGAGCGCGAACGCGTGCGCGCGCACTTGGTGTACGTCGGCGCGCCTCCGACCGGGGTCGTCGCGACGTGCCTGCGGGAGGTGTTCCGTAAGCTACGCGGTGCCGTGGTGTCGCTCGACGCGGCGACGAAAATCGCGGCGTGGACGCCTCTGTATTCGGCGCTCGACGCGCTCGTCGACGGCGAAGGCGACGGCGGTCGTCGTTTGGAATCGCGCGACGCGACGACGAACGCGTCGACGAGCGCGGTGGATCTCGTCGTGGAAACTCGTGGGTCGGCGTCTCTGCGATTGGGCGAGGCGCACAGGGTCGGAGAGTGCGATCGCGGCGACGGCGTCGTGTCCATCGTCGGCTTTGTCGATCGCGTCGACGCGCCGTCCGCGACGCTCGCGACGGAATCGCAAACCATCATGTTTTTCGACGATTCACCCGTTCGAGCGCTCATGGCCATGTTGGCTCTCAAGGACGCGGTGGCGATCGTGCGCAGGGACGCGCGTCGGTTTCACCAGTTGGCCGTGCTCGAGCCGCTCACGTGTTCGTCCTTTTCCGTGACGTCGTTCAAGACGATGGCGCGAGTCGACGCCGTGGACGACGACGACGACGATGATGACGGTAAGGCTGTCGAGACGCCGACGCGCGCGGACGCGATGGCATCGACCACGGGTCGTGAACTTGACGCGTTGATGGCGCGAGGGAGCGCGTTAGTGTCGCTGGAGAACGTGCGCGCGTTGTTGGCGCGCATGCGCGACGACGTCGCGCGAGAGACGATGCAGACGTCGCCTCTGCCGACGCAGACGACGCAGACGACGCAAACGACGCAAGATTCGTTGGCATTGACGCAACACATCGCGTTCACGGCGACGGACGGGGTGTCGCAGCCGCGCGACGATGGACGCGATCGCGCGCCGACGACGGAGGTGCGCACGCTCGCCGAAGCGTTCGCGGCGGACGCGGCGCTCGGCGTTCGCCAATGCGCGTCGAGACTCGAATCGTGGTACGGCGCGCGCGAGTACGCACCACGCGTTCGCGGAATGCTCGCGCGCGTCGACACGCTCGATGCGGGCGTCTCGGACGAGTTGATCAAGTCGCTCGACGCGCGATTCAAGACGATGCTCAAAAACCAACACGTCGTCGTCTCGCCGCCTCGGAAATCAAAGGCTCGACGTTCGCTCGCGTCGACGTTGACGGCGTTTTCCATGGATATTGACGCCACTCCGTGGACAGGCGACGTCGACGCCGCCGCGCGCGCGGCGTACGACGACGTCGTCGCGTCGTTCGCCGACGGCGTCGAACCGCCGAACGCGCACAACGCCGTCGCCGAGCTCGCGTACCGTTTTCGCCTCAGCGCGACCGACTGCGCCGATGACGCGCTCGTCGAACGCCTCGAGCGGGCCTTGGTCGTCGATTTCAAGACGCTTCAGTCCAAATACGTCGGTTCCGCCGCGTCCAAGAACGCGAAACGCCTCGAATTTACGCTCCAGATGCACGCGGCGCTTCGCGTCGCCGCCGTCAAGGTGGAGCTCGCGCGAGACGCCGCCGACGCGGACGCGTGCGAGGGCGTGGAGGAGCGCGCGATGTCGAAGAAGGAACAGAAAAAGCTCGTCAAGGGGGTGAAGAAGCTCGTGGACGAGATTTCGTTTCTCCTCACGCCGCCGGGACAAGAGGGCGTTCGAGCGCTCGTCGAGTCTGAATTCACGAGCCATTACGCGGGCGCCCTTCCCTCAGCGTTACAGGCGCTTCAATCGGCCCTCGGGGTGTCCTCGGAGGCCCCGCCGAGCGCGACGGAGGACGTGTCCGTGGCGTTGACGCCGTTTTCACCGCAGCCGCTTCGTCGGTCGCCGAGGAAACCGAAACCGCCGCCGCGCGCGTTGCCCGAACCGGCGGCGCAAAAACCGAAACCGCCGCCGCGACTCCCGCAACAGTCGGACCGCGGGTTCAACTCGCGCGCCCAGCGACGTCAAGTCACCTTGCAGAGGCAGACATCCTTCGCGAAACCGTCCCCTCGACCCCCTCGCGCCGGCGGTGGAACGAGTCGAAACCTCATGAAGACGTTTATCGGCACGCCGGGCCCGAGACGCGGCGGCCCGACCGTCGTCGCGTCGACGCCCGTGCTCGCCAACTCAACCCCGGGTATTGTGCGCGCGACGCCCGCCGCACGTCCGAACGGTGTCGTAGAGACGACCCCGTTCGTCCCCGGTCGTCCGTTTCGAGAGTATAACGCGCCGACGCCGCGTCGATTGGGAGACGCGCTCGACACTCCGGCGCCGAAACGCTCGCGCGCGTTGGATTCATAGTGTACATAAAAATCTAGTCCTGTAGTCTACGTACGATCACGGAAAATACTCTCTCGGACGCGATGGTAGACGATAAAAGAGCGCCGCTCGCCCTCGCTGCGTCGCCGCGGACGGAAGTCGTCGCGTTTCGTCAGCGATAGAGAAAGGAGACGCCGTCGTCGACGCGGGGCGCGTTGGATTGCGCGAGCGCGGCGCGCACTGTGACGGCTCCGCGCGGGCGCGCCGGAGAGATACAATCGATCTCTATGTTTTCTCCCTGTGCCTGCGCCACGGTCTCGACGACGGCGACGCCGGCGGGACGCGCCAACACGCGCGTGGCGCCGAAATGGCAGACGATAAATTCGCTGGCGACGGCGACGGAGAGCGACGCGCGCACGGGCGTGCCGCCGTGCGTCCATCCGCTCTGTGCGTCTATGCTCGTGAGGTACGAGTGCGGCATGGAGGTGAGGGCGACGCGCGCGTGCGCCTTGGTGGGCGTCGCGCCGACGGGGAGCGCCGTGGACGCGTCGCACTCTTCGAAACACGGCGCCACCCACCGCTCCTTCGCGCGCGTCGGCTCCGTCAGCGGCGATTCGCACAGGATGAGCGCGGAGGAGACGATGACGCCGCCGCTCGCGCCCGATCCGCCGAAGACGCACAGCGACGTCGTCGGGTCCGTCGTGCCCTCGACGTGCGTCGCTATGAAATTGGACCCAGAGACGGCGATCACGTCCACGGGGCCCCACGTCTGTCGAGGGTGGGCGCCGCGCACCGCGTGGTCATCCTTGACGAGAAGAATCGCCGGTGCATCGAGAGACGCCGCGGCGAATCCGCGCGAGATGCGCACGACGACGAATCCGGGGGACATGAGCGCCGGCGTGGGACAGTGCACCATCGGCGCGTTGTTCGTCCCCGTCGTCGCGGTGAAGTTATGCTGACCGAACTCACACTCGAGCGCGTCGACCGAAAGCGCGCCGAGTTGCTGGTAATCAGCCACTCGTATCCGCGACGATCGTGCCGATACGTACGTCGTCGCGGGCGTCAACCACAACGGCGGATCGACGTACGACGACGTCGCGTCGCCGCTCACGGTAATCGTCGGCCCGTATTGCACTAAATCGACCGACTCGGTCGCCCCGAAACCGACGCGCAGCGCGATCTGCAACGGTGCGACCGCTGGCGTGACGCACTCGACCAGCGACGCGCTCATGTACCGAGCGTGCACGGGACCGATGGAGCCGAAGCGACATCCGGCGTACGCTCTGCTCTCCCCTTCGTCGGGAAACGACGTCCCGCTGACTAATAACGCGACGCCGCCTTGATACGTGATCACGCTCGCAAACAAACTGTCGACGTTCGGCAGCGCCACGGGCGACACGTACACGCTCCGCACGACGGCGTTCGCGTCTTGACTACAACTAATTTTTACCTCGCCCGACGTCCACGACGCCGTGTCTGAACACCTCGCTAGCCCGCTCGAGACGAACACCAATTTCGACGTCGTCCCGTCTGGATACGTGCACACGCATCCGTCGTCGTCGTCGAATGAAAATCCCGATCCTCTGACGAAAAAGTTGCCACCCACGACGACGTCGAACGGCGTCGCGCCCGTCGTGAGATTGAGCGTTGGATTCATCACCACCAAACTTTCCGGTTCTTCCGGTGGTTCCAACGGATCCGTCACGCCTCTCTCGTCTTCGTCCGTGAAGTTGGTCTTCGTCGATCCGGCGAGGACGAAACGACCGTTACCAATGCCTAATCTAAACGGTACGTCGGTCGCCGCGACGTGCGCCGGCGAGTAACACGTCGCCGTCTTGCGCGCGGTGACGCGCGCATCTATCGGACCTATGGACCCGAAATAACAGCTCAAAAAGTCACCGTCGTCCTCTCCGCCTATGGTGCTGAATCCATCGCCGATGACGAGCACCGCTGTGCCGCCCGTGACGTTGACACTCGCCGTCGCCGACGTGAGCGTAAAATCATCCGTCTCTAAAACAAAACCCAACGCCCCTCTCGATCTCGGCGGAATCGACACCGTCTGATTCGCCGTCGTCGCCGCCGCAACGTTCGCGTCGTACGCGCTTTGCGTCGACGAATACGTCGGAACGATCATCATCGAAATCTCCCCGCTCGTCACCGGCGGGCTCTCGCATCGAATCAACGCGCTCGACACCACGTCCGCCTCCACGTGCGTCACCGGCTTGGTCCATCGCACGCTCACCGTCTCGTGCAGATGTCTCCCATTCAAATAAAACACCTCACCGCCGACCTCGGGCGCGTCCGTCGGATACGCGTTCGACACCGTCATCTGTTTCGCAAAGTTGAACGTCTCCAAACCGTCCACCGGCGCCGTCGACGCGTCCCGTCCGCTTCGTCGCAGCGTCAACCCAACCGTCACGAACCCACCTCGCTCGTCCGCGTACCTCGGACTCAGACACACCATCTGCGTGCTCGTCTTGGAGTTCGGCGCGACGACGACCGCGTCGAACGCGCACGCCGCGTTCGCGCTCCCCGCGTAGCCTTCGCCCTCCACCGTCACGAGCGTCCCTCCCAACGCCGGTCCCGTCGTCGGATTCACCGCATCCAGCGCCATCGATCGACCCAACGACAACCCTCTCGTCGAACGCGTCATGAGCGCGATCGAAATCACGACCACGACGCGCGCGAACGCCCCCGTTCCTCGCGCGTCGAGCCGCGGCCTTCGTAATCGTCTCGACGCGCCCATCGTCACCGTCGCGCGCGGTCGCTCCGAACGCCTCCTCTCGCGTCACCGATCGACGTCACGCGTCATCTCGCGTCACTTTACGCCGTCTGAC
>Ga0208410_1000212_pt1 | contig 36490 bp, 21 predicted proteins | sample ETN02SmetaG_3_FD_185787 | JGI IMG/M metagenome (GOLD analysis project Ga0208410, IMG submission 185787) | Marine microbial and viral communities from oxygen minimum zone, Eastern Pacific Ocean - ETNP2014F10-02SV257 (SPAdes) (version 2) | ecosystem: Environmental > Aquatic > Marine > Oceanic ... | reverse complement strand
GATAAATTTTACAGTATGTACCAGATGTCTGAATAAGCGTCGATAACTTGAGGCACCGCCTCGTGCCGCGCGCTGGATGGATGAATGGAATGGAATGACATGAATGAATGCACGCGCGCGCGGTCGTTCGAGGCGGCACTCTGTCGACTGACTCGAACGCGCGTCGACTCGAACGCGCGCGCGGTTCTCGTTCGTTCGCGCGCGCGTCGTCTCTCCCGGAGGTGACGATCGTTCGACGCGGTCGACGCGTTCGCGCGACGCGACGCGAAGGAGGTTGGGAGAGAATTGAAAGGGTCGATCGAACGATCGAACGACGAACGACGGCGAGACGACGGCGAGGTGGACCGAAGCCGGAGAGGAGGGAGGAGAGAGAGATTCGATGTCGACGCCGACGAGCCCGAGGATGCGATTTCTGGAACGCATGACGCCCGATGAGGCGTTCGACGCGTCGACGGCGTTGCGTCTGGCGTGGAGCGGGTGGACGCACGTGGTGAAACGACGGCGAGACGTGGATGAACACGCGTTGGCGATGTGGAGAGATCGGTCGAGAAGGGTGAAGGCGCGAGCGCTCGTCGCGTGGGCGAGGATGACGAAATTTCAGAGAAAGAGGAGGAAATTGATGTCGGAACGCGCGGCGGCGAAGCGAGAGACGGCGTTGGCGGGACGGGCGTTGCGAGGGTGGAAAATGGCCACCAAGACGACGAGATCGACTCGAAGAGGAACGATACAGAGATATTTGATGCTCAGAGCGAGTAAGGTGCTCAGGGCGTGGCGAGAGGCGGCTGCGAACGCGGTGGCCGAGCGCGGGGGGCCGAAGAAGCCGAAGACGCGCGCCGAGGGGGACGAGCCGCCGAACGCCGACGCCGAGAGGGCGACACCGGTCGAACCGGTGAAACCATCGCGTAAACCGCGCGAACGGAAGAAGAGGGTGAACGTGAAGGACATGCAGAGTCGTCTGTGGACCAAGTCTGATCCGTCCAAACCCATGCCCGTGTCGAGCGTGGTGCAAGAAATTGAAGAATCCATCGTGGCGAGGATGGAATCGACGACGACGGTCGAATCCGTCGAGGAATCGTCCAAGGCGATGGTGGTCGCGTCGGAAGCGGAAGTGACGGCCGCCGCAAAGTCAGAGACGAGGACGAAGACGCCGGCGTCCGCGCCGGAGACGGAGCAGAAACAACCCGGCAAGCAACGCGTCCTGGTGCAGCGACGCAAAGTCAAGGTTCAAGCTTCGGGAGACGGTGGACCGCTCGTCCAAGAAAACGTGCCCGTTAGGTCGACGAAGGTGTCGCGGACGAAGACGGAACAGCGCGTCGTCGCGCTTCCGCGAGGTACGCTCGTCGACGCGCAGACGTCGACGACACAGATGAGCGACGACGGAGACTCGCCAAAGACGACGACGCACGACGCCGTGTCGACATCGGCGACATCCTCGGCGTTTTCTACTTTAATCGTCGTCGTCGTTTTACTCGCCGTCTTCGGCGTCGTCGCGCTCGTCGGTTTGCTCTCCGGTTTCTCCGTCGCGCACGGCGGCGACCACTCAAGCGCGGCGTTGCTCGTTCGTCAGCACCTCTCCGAAGCGCAGAGAAACGTCACCATCTTGGCGCGCGCGTCGGCGATGCAGAGACGCGAGTTAGAGGCGTGTCGGACATTCGGCGGCGGCGTGGCTGATGCGAGTCAAAACGCCGCCATCGCCTCGGCGGAGGCCAAGGTGTCCGACTCGGCGGTGCGAGTCGCCGACCTCGAGGTCAAGTTAGCGCACGCCAAGGCGGAGGTCACCGCCGCGCAGCGCGCACAAAAGACGGCGGAGGATAGATTCACCCGTCTCGGCTCGGACGCGATGAAAAAGTCAGCGCTTCAAGAGAATTTGGATAAGATGACGACGCGCGCGACATATTGCGAAAACGCGGCAGCGGCGACGATGAAGATTAAATTAGCCAAGGACGAGGCGGTGAGACGGGCGGATAACTGCGAGCTCGAGGCGTCGAACGCGAAATCAAAGCTCTTACGAACGAAGACGCACCTCATGGCCGCCCAGCGCGCGCTGGTGAAGAGTGTCGACGTGGCGAACGAGTGTCGATATCAAATCGGTTTGCCAACCTACGTACCGACGTACAATCCGGAGAGTTCGCTCCTTCGCGTCGTCGCCGACATGTTTCCGGCGTTTCGATCGTTTTTCAGCACCAACGCGCTGATACTGTACGTCATCGGTGGATACGCGTATTATTTGCGTCGGTTGGTGAAAGGTTTGCGTCGCGAACGGACCACGCTCGTGACGGAACTGGCAAAGATTCGCGCCAGCGACGGCGGCGGCGAGACGACTGCGGGCGACGGCGCGAACGCCGAGGGTCAGGGCGAATCCGACGGGAACGTCGGTAAACTCACCTTGGACAGGAAACGGTCTCGAAGCGTGAGCGATGTCAGTCACACAGACCCTACGCACGCAAAAAAGACGGCGACGGGAAGCAACAACACCGAAGACGAAGACGAGGACGAGGACGAGGACGAGGACGAAAAACCCGCCGCCGTGACACCGAAAGCCGCCGACGACGAAGACGAAGACGACGAAGACGAAGACGAAGACGAAGACGACGAAGACGACGCGAGGCAGGAGGATTTCGAAGACGAGTTCGATTTCGATGAATTCGTCGCCGGTGGGCAGACGAACAGCGAATCGCTCATGCGTAGGTTTCAACAGGGGATTTCGGGTGTTGGTGGGGGGTTCGCGAGCGATTTCGCGAGCGATTTCGCGAGCGACACCGAGGGCGAGGTGGTGGACATGCCTGGCAAGTCGCTCGCCACCACTGACGACGAAGACGACGAGCGAGTGTCGAATCGAGCCACCACGAGCGAAGCGCTCGATGCGGACGCTCGAACGCAGAGCTCGGAAGGAAAGTCGGCGGAGGATGAAATCACCGACGAGATGGCGCGAATCAGAAAACTTCTCGCGATGGAGGATGAACGCGAGAGAAAGGAGGAACAGGCACAACTGAACGCGCTGCGACGTCAAGCGGATTTAGCTCGCGCGATGTGATCAACGTCACCACGACGCACTGTACTCATAGCTTAACGCAGCGGCGCGTATTCTGCGACGCACCGGTAATTAAAACGAACAAACAATCAAACTAATTCAAATAAACAATCGCTAATTTTTGTCTACGAAAATCGTCGGCAGACGCATCGTCTCGTCCTCCATGCGTCGAAGTTTCGTCTCGAGCTCTAAGAATCCATTCACGCGAGCCAACTCACTCGGCGCTTGATTTCTATCGTCTGGTACGATGTATTCCGGTAGCTCGCTCGAATCAATCAATTCTAATAAATAGTCAATGACACTCTCGTGCCCGTAAATGGCGCACTTGTGCAACGCCGAATGGCCGTTGACGTTGACGACGGAATGGTCAACCTTCTTCTCTTCAATCAACCATTTCACCATGCTCAGCGCGTCCTCTTGATCAGACTCCGTCGTACACGCCCATAAGACGGCGTTACAACCCCAGCGATTCGTGGTGCCGCAGTCGAAAGAAGAGGACACTTCGCCAAGCCATTGAGCCACTGTGCGATGGTTTTTCCAAATCGCCAAGTGAAAGGGAAAATCACCGTCGTACGAGGCGGTGGATGGGTCTGCGCCTTTGTTCACCAACCACTGGCACGCTTCAAGCTCACCGTTGCGCGCGGCCCAGTGCAAGGGCACGCGGCCGTCCTTGCGCCCGGTGTGATTCGGATCGACGCCGCACTCGTCGACAAGAAACTCGCACGCCTTGACATGCCCGCCACCGGCGGCCCACATGAGAGCGTTGCTCCCGAAGGCGTCCTTCTCGATCACGGGATTCCAACCTTCCTCGATGGCTTTCTTCATCCCGTCGATGTCCCCGCGCGCGGCTGACGACATGCCGGGCGACAACTCTTTGCGATTACCCGCCGTTCGCCACGCCTTGGGCTTACCCGCTCCGGAACCGCGCCACGCGCTCGACTCAATCTCCGTAGAATCACACGCCATCGCGCGCTGTGCCGAGGCGGCGCAGTCTGCGTTTTCTCCACCAGACTGCCAATGTTTACGGAGACCACCACCGTGCACGGCGTAATACTTGAGGCATCCTTTGCATTGTTTCAATCCGAGAGAAGTCAACGTCTCGTCGTGCTTCTTCGTGGTGAGCAAAACCTTTCCATCCGCGGTCGGTTTGGCGTGAATGAAGTGGTCGTCGGTGTTGTCGTCATTGTCGTCGCCATCGTTGCCGTCACCATTCACCTCCCGTGCAGCCTTCCGAGCGACGGCGTGTTCGTTGATGACGTCGGCGATTTCTCTCGCGAACCTCGCCTCGCGCGCATCCGCCATGTCGCCGACGACGCCGCGGGAAGCGAGCAGACGAATCGGTGCGAGACTCGCGTAATCGTAGGACGGACGTCTTCCATTCACAGTGCGTCGAAGTTTACGCACCATATCTCGCTCGGCATCGGTGAGAGGCGGCTGGTCGGCGCGCGCTAAAGCCGTCGCCACGGCATTCGCAACGCTGTCTTGTAGCGTACACGTGGACATCGACGACGCGAAAGACACGAACATCCCATCACTCGCGGACGAATCGCACTCGGACAGAGATTCTATATCAGAGTATTGCTTTTTTACCGCGTACGGTTTCACCGTCTCCGCAGCCTTCAGTTCGTCGATGATAGCCTGCACCGTCGGTTCCAATTCCGCGCACATCGAAGCGTTGACGCCCCGTTCGTTGAGCGTATCGAGCACGAGCTTGATCTTTGTCGGGTCCACGCCGGCGAATTCCGGTATGCGCTCGGTCAAGATGTTCGGACTGTGAAACGTCTCGCACGCGTCTCTGCTGGCCCGAACTTTGACAAAGGCTCGGACGACCATCTCGCGATGGAAACACGCCAACGCGGCTTGCGGCGGCGCCTTGTATAACCACTTTGAAAGCGCCCAGGCGTCGTAGAGAGCCGTGTTGGCGCCTTGACCCTTGAACGGGGACATCGGGTGCGCGGCGTCGCCGATGCAAACGACGCGAGACTTGGAGCTTCGCAACGCCAAGTGAGGCGTCTCCGCCGCCCGCGCCTTGCTCGTTGGCGGTTCCTCTCTGTCGTACAGCGGTCCGGCCCACGCGTCTTCCCAGTTCGTCGTCTCGAGCATGGCCCCGACAGGCTCATGCCACCCCTTCGTGTGCTCCAACACAAAGTCCTTCACCTCGCTTCTCGGCGCGTTGGTCAGCGAACGCGCCGTCTCTTCGTCCACGCGCACGCTGAGCTGCCACATGCTCTTCGGAGGCGTCCCTTCCGACACGTTCGCCGCGCGAAACGGCATCGTGAACAGTCTCGATCGTCCGTCGACGGTGTAAAACCCTTGTCCACGAAGAAGTGCGTTGTCTAAATCCGTGAATCCGGTGATGAGAGCGACGCCGAGGTACTCGAGATCTCCGGACTTGAGGTCGTCTCCCGCGCTCGGCGCTCGTCTCGTCCCCGAACGAACGCCATCCGCCGCCACCAAAATCGCCCCCTCCACCGTCTCTCCGGACTCGAGCGTCACTCTGACCCCGTTCTCATCCTCGACGTAATCTCGAAGCTTGGCCCCCCACTTGATCCAGTCCGCCGGGATCCGTTCTAATAAAATTTCCCGCACTTCGTTTCTCGGCACGCGTAAATTCGTCGGCGGTCTCCTCTTCCCATCCGATCCCTCCTCGCGCCTCCCCCCCCCACCGACGACGTCGACATCGACATCACCGACGTCGACGTCGACGCCCCTCCTCCGCCTCCATCCTCCGTCGTCGCCTCGCCTCCTCTCCCGCGCGCCGCCTCCGTCCCCACGGGAACGTCCGCGTCCGCGCTCGCACCACCGCGTCGTCGTCCCTCGTCGTCCCCACCGACCGTCGCGGACGTCCCAAACGTCGTCCTCGGTCGAGTCTCCGTCGTCTCGACGCCATCGAGACGTCCGAGTCGTCTCGAGCTCGCGCGCATGCTCGACGCTCCCACCTCGCGAGAGAGTGTGTCGAGACGACGTCGACCGCGCGACGACGTGCCTTTTGTGTTTTTTATTTATTTTTTGTAAAGTTCGGACGAAAAGTACGCGTTCGCGTGGATATAGAGCGAAGGCGGGCGTGGAGTAAGTGCGTGTACAGCGTCACGTCCGTCCGCGCGCGTCGGGGTGTGTCGTGTCGTGTTGTGTCGTGTATGGGAAACGTGTACCGCTGAATACGGCGCGTGGTACCAATTAAAAAAGAAATAAAAACAAAAAATGCGGTCGGACGCGCGGTGGGTGCGCGTGGACGCGTGGGTGTGGGGTGTCGGTGCGAGTCATGACTCGTCACGACGGGTCATCACGAGTCGTGATTCGTCCCGTCGTGGACGTCGCCGGTGACGTCGCGACGGGACCGCGCGAGGGCGACGCGCGCGAGGACGGGCGACGGGGACGAGGTCGAGGTCGAGGTCGAGGTCGAGGACGAGGTCGGTCGAGGGGTGAGACGTTCGCGAGGGGTGAGACGTTCGCGAGGAGGATCGGGGAGGCGTCGAGACGATGACGATGACGATGATGACGATGACGATGACGACGGCGATGACGGCGACGGTGACGGCGCGCGCGTCGCGATGTGATCGAACGGTGATGCGACGACGGTGGACGCGGAGGCGAACGCGCGTCTCGATCGTGGTTCCTCGCGCGTTGGATCCGGTGAGCGCGGTGAACGGGGTGGACCCGACGGCGCTTCGGTGCTTTAATTTCGTCACGCTCGCGCCGCAAGTCGCGCCGTGGGCGTTGATGGTGATCGCGCCGAGGTGGAGGGTGACGCGGGCGATCGTTGAGCCTTGGATCGTGCCGTTGGTGTGCGCGATGGCGCACGCGACGGTGGATGGGGTGGGATTTGCGTCTCCGGGAGCGTTGGAGGAGGCGGCGAAATTCGCGCGCGTCTTCGATCCGACCATCGGTCCGGATCTGTGGTTGAGCGCGACGACGGGACCGTTCGAGGCCTTTAACGAAATGTTGGAGAATCCAAACTTTGTGGCCGAGGAGTGGACGCACGTGTTGACGTGGGATTTATTCGTGGGGAGATTCGTGTATCTGGACGCGTTGGCGCGGGGAGTGCCGAATTTGAGAGCGTGCCTGTTATTCATCAACTTTACCGGACCTCCGGGATTGTTGCTCTACGCCTGGAGTTGCGTGACGTCGGGGAAAGGGTTACCGCCGATTCCGAGCGATTCCGAGACGGCGAAATTGATCTTCGTGGACCGACCTACGGCGAGCGCGAACGCGACGTCTCGCCTGCGCGAGGCGTTCGTCGACGGACGCGGACGCGCGGAGGCGGTGATTCGAGCGTGCGCGCCGGACGTGCGTTTCGACGATATCAGCGCGCCGAGTTCCATCGCTGGACGCGATGCGGTGTACGCCGAGCTCGCGCGTCGCGACATCGACGACGAGAAGAGCGGCGCGTCAGTCGTCGTCGAACGCGTCGCCGACGGCGAAAAAATGGCGGGAATGACGTTTCACAGAACGAACGAGGCGGGGGAGAGAGGCTTGCGAGGGACGATAGCGGTAGAGGTAGATGAGAACGGAATGATCTCCAGGATCACGCGAGCAACCGAGCCCATTTTAAAGCCGGGCGGCGCGACGGCGAAACTTCTCAAATCCGTCGCCAAGGCGCCCGAGGGCGTCCAACCAAAGTCTCGCGTCGATCGCGCGCCCTCGGGAGCGGCGGACATCGTCAAATATCTCTGGTTGGAAGTGCAAGGGTGCGATGATTTCAAAGAGGTCGCTCTGAGCAACTTTTCTCGAGACATTCTCTACGAGGATGTCAATTTCGAGCTCCCCTTTGTCGGTCGACAGCAAGTCGACGAATTTCTCGACGAGTTTGACATTCCCGGTTTGACGTTTCATCCGCTCGTCATCTCCGACGGCGACGAAGCGTGCGTTTTCACGTGGGAAGTCGATCTCAACGCGGGCGAAACCGCGACCAAGGTTCGCGGCGTGTCTTTTTACGCGCTCGGTGCCGATGGAAAAGTATCGTACATTCGCGACATTCCCGGAAGCGCATCTTCGCCCGTGCTCGGATCATTCGCGGCGAAAATGAATCCCGCACTCAGGACGTTCGCACCGACGCCCACCGAGGCGGAGCTCGTTCAGCGAGCGAAAGCTAGATAGACGGTGGGTAGTTTTAAGAATGGACATCAATCATCGCGCGCGCCGCCCCGACGCCGCTCGTCTCCACTGCGCGTCGACGACATGTCGTTCGCGCGCTCGCTCGCCACCGACCCCTCGCGTGCCTCGGCGCACACCCCCGGAACGCGCGCGCGCGCCCATCGCGCCCATCGCGCCGGCCGTTCGCCCGTCGCGCGCGCGTCCCCGGACGATGGGAACGCGGCGGCGCTCGATTTGCTCGAGCGGCTTCAGCGCGCGTACGAGACCGACGCGAACGGGTCGTTCGTCGATGCGGTGATCGAGGCGAGAGAACATCTTACGTTGCTCTTTTTCGACGTCGCCGAGGAGCGCGTGCGGTCGTTGGAAGCGTCCGGTGACGCGGCGTCGGCGTCGGCGTTGGATGAGGCGTGCGCGGCGATAGCGGCTCGAGCGCAGTACACGGTGGATGAAATCATCGCGAGCGCCTCGATGGCGCTTCCTGAGGGGAGCGGGGACGCGTTGAAAGCGTCGTGCTCGGAGAGCGGGTTGACGACAGCGCAGGACGAAGAGATCCGGCGTAGATGGGGGGCCATGACGGGGGCGTTGGCGACGACGGGGGAGGAAAACGCCGTCAAGCAGCTCGCTTTAAACCAAAATTCGAGACGAAACGCGATCACAGAGATCGTCGGACGCGCGCAGATCGGCGCAAAGGAGTTTGAAAGTCTCAAGGCCGTCGCACCCGAGCGGCGGATCGCAGACGTGTTGTTGACGATACCTCGAGGCGCCGAGCGCGCCGCGGCTGTGGAAGACGCGCTGACGCCGCCGGCGGAGGGCGAGAGCGTCGACGGCGATGAAGAGAACGAAGTCGTCTTCACGACGGCGCCGAGACTTCTCAACGTTTTAGAGGGCATGATGCGCAAATCTATGGAAGCGGGCGAAGACGCGTCCGAGCTAGTCGAGTTGATAAAAGTCGTCGAGGCCAAGTGTGACTTTTTCTGACGCGTGAATGCAACAAAAACAAAACGTATTTATTTATATGCTATACAGATGGAAGCTGAGCTAGCTGCTATGCAAACATGGTGAGCGCTCTATGATAGTGTTATAGTGTTGTACTGGTAGTGTTGTGGTCCTAGACTTCTTGAACCGAAATGTCCTCAGAAGATGCCGATGCTTCGTTCTCGCGTTCGATGACACGCTCAGCCAACGTCGCGGATGCGACTATACCCGCAGTTTGGACCGCCTTGAAAGCGCGGCGACGGCGAGCAGCTTGAACGATGACGAAACCACGTCTCGCGTGCGTGAAGACATCAAACAGGTTGCCTGTGCCCTGCTGAGCGATCAAAACGCCAAGCAATACAGGGAAGGCGAAATTGACAGTCTTCTTGATTCGCATGCGCAAGCCGCTCGGGGCTTTATTCTTCGACTCCATGCATCGCTGGCTCACACCACCAGCGTCCTGAGCCGCCTCCTCTTCATTTCGCGCGTCCTGGAAGTCTCGGAAACCCGCGCACAGGTTCTTCACCACTCCCCACATGCCGTGACGAACAGCCATGCGTGCCACATCCTGCTGCACTTTTTGTTCCTCAAAGTGAAGCAAGACGCACTCTCCAGAGAACGTGCCCGGCTCTTTGCCCGGGATCGTGCGCATGCGCCACGCGCTAAAGTACGGATCAACCCGGATGACGTTCGGATTTTCTGGATGACTCGGGTGGTGCAGGCCCTTAGTGATCGTGTAGTAACAGTCACCATCTTTCCATGTACGGCGGCTAAACACGTAATCACGGTTGCTAATGACGGGTAACTGTCGCTCCCAAAATAAGATCTCCGCGCCCGTCTGCGAATCCTTCTCGATGAGATGTTGCTTCAACAGTAAACGATCCCACTTTTCTCGAGTCAAATCTGAGTTGTAAAAGTCACAAATTTCCTCCGCAGTGGCGTTCTCGAACACGCTTCGGGAGAGATATTCTGTGCCCCCGTAGGGTAAAATATGTCTCCAAGCCTTGTAGTGGCAGTTGTTCCTCTCTTCATTCTTGTCCATCATCACCTGCCACTCGCCCGTTTCCTCGCGAGGCACGCCTCCGGGAATGCACGCCACACGCACCTTGAAACGTTCAAAATCCACGCGCTGCACCACATCCGTCACTCCGCTCGCAAACTTTGTCGGCTCATTACCCTTATCCGCGTATTTATCCTGATGACAACGCCTTGAGGAGTGCTCCTTCTCTTCCGTTTGCCTTCGTCCTCGTCGCGCGTCCAGCGCGACGGCGAGTCCCGTAATTTCGACAAGCCTTCGCACGAGCACATTTCTGTGCGCGAGCCAAATCACGATCGATCGCGTCGTCACAAACGTACTGACCGCCATCCACGTCCACCTCGCCCCCGGCCATCTGTTCGCCAGCGCCTGCATTCGAAATCCTCTCGCGAGGGCGCCGAATCGAGGATGCCACGCCACGTAAAACGCCGCCACGAGCGTCGCGAACACCATCGGCCACGCCTCTCCGAGCGCCCGCAAACTCTCTCCAACATTTTCTTTCGTCGGAAACGGCATACCGGCCGCCAGCTCAAACATCGCGCTCAAATCATTCGTCCCCCCTCGTCCCGATTCGCTCGCGAGCCCCGGCCCGTCGTCGTGGTGATGATGATGTCCGTCGCGCGCGCCGTCATCGTACCCGAACGCGGCCGCCAACGCGCGCGACATCGCGCGGTATTATTATTTCTCCCACCTCGCGCGATCGCGATCGCGAACGCGCCGACGCGTCCCGACGTCGTCGAATGCAATGCAACGCGATCGCGCCGCCTCGCGCGCGCGCGATTCCGATCCGATGCGTCCGCGCGTCCGATGCGTCCGCGCCCTCGACGCGACGACGCGAAAGAAGACGCGCGAATTTCCCTCGCGCGAAACGCGTGCGTGCGTGCGCGCGCGCGCGGCGCTCGGACTCGACCGTCCGTCGTCGACTGCGGACGAAGGGCACCACGTCAGCCGCTGACTCGATCGAGAGCTCGTGTATTGGAGTACATGTAAAGCTATGTAGACTACAACGATGGCGTGTGTCCCGCCTGAAAAGCGTCCGAACGCCCGGGCGAACGAGGTGCGCGCGCGCGGGACGGTTGAGGGATCGGAAACCGCACGAAAGGGCGAGACGTCGTCGCCTCGACGGAGGCGGCGCGGTCGCGGGCGCAGAATCTGCACGGGGACACTCGCTCGAGACCGCGGTCGACGACGACGTCGGGGAGCGGGCTGTCGGCGACGGCGTAGGCGGCGAAGCGCTCGCGACAGCGTCTGTGGTAGTGGTGGAAACCGGCGCAGGAGAGGGCGACGAACTCGAGGGGCTCGTCGTCGTCGCAAAATCCCGGGTCGTCGGGGGAATCTGACGTCGATCGGAGCGGGCGGCGACACAAGACGCAGGGCGGATTGAAGATTTCGGAATCGATGGCGCTCAGGAGCGCGCGATAGCCGACGGCGAGCGCCCGGTGTAATCGTTCACTCTTCGCGGTGAAGGATTGTATTTTCGTCTCGTCCACGACGATGTGGCTCGAGTCGAGATGGTTGTCGCACAAGTCGGCGAGATGGCAGAGAATGAACATGTATTGTCCGCGAAGGACGTCGTCGTCTCGCCAAGACGTGGACGTCTTGGTCCAAAAGTTTTCCAACTCTTGTTTCGCCTCCTTCAACACATCGGCGGCGAAACGCTCGAGTGGTGGCGTGCTGACCACTTTACCGTTGTGCTCGCGCCATCCACGGAGAACCAACGCGTGTTCGATGAGATGTTCGATGAAGATGACGACGCTCTCCGCCGCCAAACCTTCCGTGATGTTTCGATGGTAGTATTCTCGTCGCGCCAACATGACAACCTTCGTTCCGAGCGAAATGGCATCGGAAATCGAGCCACTCACTGACTTCATCGCATAGCGAGTGCTGCGATCACTCACCGACCTCATCGCGCGCAGAGCGTGTATCTCGTATCCCAAAGCGCGCGTCTCGGACGTATCCGGCGCCTCTTCTCTCAACGCGCGAGCGAACTGCAGGCACATGCCCGCGTGTTCGAGCACCTCCTCGCTCGAGAAATCGTGAAAATAGCAGTAGTACATCGCAGCGAGGCAGTGCGCCTTGGCTGAACGCTCCGTCGAGTCCAATTCCGCCGCTAACGCCATCACGCGCGTCAATCGTCGCCCCACCGCCTCGGCGAGTCCCGCGAGTCCCGCGCACCGACTCGGACGCGCTCCCTCCGATCTCGCATTTTTCACCGCCCAGTACACGTCCTCCGCGACGAGCTCGGCGTAATAAAAAAATTCATCCTCCCTTCGTCCCTCGGCGCGCGCCCGTTCGCACTCGGCGAGACAAAACGACGCGTAATCCTCGCCCAGATTTCCATCGTCGAGACGCAGATACCAACCGATGTGCTCGGCGGTCGTCTCGAATCGTCCGACACCGAGCGAGGGCTCGATCGGTCCCGAGCGCGCGCGTCCTCGCGACGTTCCCTCGTCCAGATCGTCGTCCTCGTTGTCCTCGTCCTCGTCGTCGCCGTCGCGTCGCCGACGGAGACGCGCGCTCGGTTCGTGTTCCTCAACCTCCGCGTCCGAGGCGCTCGACGACGTCGCGCGCGTCTCTCGAACCCGCGCGAACGACTCGTCGTCCATTGCGCGATGACTCGCGTCGCCGTCGCCGTCGCGTCGCCGCCGCGCGCGGCGGTGGACCGCGGCGCGACGCGGAATGAATGCGCGCGCGTCTCCGTCGGCGTCGTGTGTTCGAGCGTCGCGTCACAGTCGGTCTCCCGTCGAAGTTCCTCGCGCGCGACGTTCGCGGGCGAAGCGCTCGATACCGTCGTCATGTCGTCGTCCGTCGTCGCTCGCGCGCGCGCGTGCGTCGTGAACGCGCGGCGCTTAAACTTTGATGGCGAGCTCTCTTTCGATGAGCTCAATCGCGTCCTCGGCGACGTCTCCGGGGGCGCCGTGACGACGCACGACGACGCGTCGCCGAGTGTCGAAGATATTGCGCGTCGGTGCGTCGGTCACGACGTTTTGATCTCGAAGGAGGTGCCCGTGGACGTGACGTTGTTGCCGCCTTCGGTGCGTTTGATTTGCGAAGCCGGAACCGGGTTCAACAACATCGACGTCTCCGAGGCGAAAAAGCGAGGAATACTCGTGTGTAACGTGCCGACGTACAGCACGGATGCCGTGGCGCAGCTTGTGCTGAGTTTTTTGCACGCATCGTCGCTGGGGCTGTGCGAACAGTACGCGGCTCTTCGCGCCGGTTGCAGAGACGCCTTTCGCGACGACTTTAGCGGGTTGAAACGATACGAAATGTACGAACTGAAGGGGAGAACGATCGGATTGGTCGGCGGAACGGGAGCCATCGGAAGACGCGTGGCGAGGTTGTGTCGAGAGCTGGGGATGCGGGTGTTGTGTTGGAGTAGAAGCGCGAAGACGGAGGAGGGGTTGTGGGAAGCGGTGGGCTTCGATGCTTTAATGATGGAGAGCGATTTTGTGTCGATTCACTGTCCCTTGAACGATAGTACGAGAGGATTGATCGACGCGCGAGCGATCGGTTTGATGAAACCGACGGCGAAGATCATAAACACGGCGAGAGGCGCGGTGATCAACGAAAAAGATTTAATCGACGCGTTGGAGACGAAGAAGATCGCGGGAGCGTGTCTGGACGTGCAAGAGACGGAGCCTCCGGTGGAGGATTCGCCGCTGTGGGGCATGGTAAACGTTTATTTAACCCCTCATATTGGTTGGAAAAGAGTCGAGACGCGTCAGCGGTTGATTGACACTGTGGCGTCCAACGTCGCGGCGTTTCTCGATTCCGAGCCGGTGAACGTTGTCGAACCATGAGTGGGAAATACTCCGCGAATGTCGTCGAAACGTGAGTGGAAAATTCTGAAAAAAATTTGAAATATTCTTACAAGTTGTAGTGATCATTTTACGTCGTAAAAAAGGTTGACGGTGACGTACTCGCGATGGAAAAAAATCAGACGCGTCGGAACGCCGTGGTGGCGTTTTATCCGAGCGTCGTCACGCGTTTTCCAAATCGTTCGAGCGTCGTCGCGCGCTCAACCCGCGGCTAACCTCTTCACGCACATTCGCGAAGAGGCGCGCTATCGTCAGCACTGCGACACCGGCGCCCGCGCAGGACCGGGTGCGCACACGCCGGGCTCTTCGTCGCGCGGCGCGTCCGTGTGCAGCGCGTGGTGTCTCGCCTGCGCGCGCCAGGCGTCGTACGCCAAGTCTCCGATAAACTTGAACGCGTTGTACACCGTGCACGTCAAGGTCGACGGTTTCTTCGCGATCACTTCCGCCGCGACGACGTAGTCCTCCGCCCCAGATCCCGGCATCCAGTGCTGAATGTACTCTCTCGATTCATCCTTGAGTTTGATGGCGACGCGAACGAAACCGATATCCTCCAACATCTCCCTGAGAATATCCGTCTCGTGCGCGCCCGAGACTCAGCACGCCAACGCCTCGTTCGTCTTCAACGCCGGAGGTAACTCTTTCCCTCGACTCACGACGTCCGCGACGCACAATCGTCCACCCGGTCGGAGCGCTCGAAACGCCTCTCGCAGCGCCGCCCTCTTGTCCGAGCACAGATTGATGACGCAGTTCGACACCACGACGTCCACCGACGACGATTCCACCGGTAACGATTCGAGTTCACCCAATCGAAATTCAACGTCCACACCGTCCAGCGTCATCTCCCTCGCCCGCGCGCGCGCTCGTTCCAACATCGCGCTCGTCATGTCCACCCCGAGCGCCCGTCCCCGTCGTCCATTCGTCCCTCTCACTTTCCTCGCCGCGAGAAACACGTCCACGCCCGCGCCGCACCCGAGATCGAGCACGCTCTCCCCGGGTTTCAGATTCGCGAACGACGTCGGCGCCCCGCACCCGACGCCGAGATCGGACGACCCGACGAATCGTTGCTCCTCGGGCGTGTACCCGATCTTCACGCGCGCGAGCGCGGGCGTCGCGCAGCACGACCCCGCGTTCATCGCCGTGGACGCGTACGCTCGACGCACGATCTCCCTTTGCGTCGCGTCGTCGTCGTCGTCGTCGGCGGCGGCGTGCGCGCCGACGACGACGGACATGTCGTCCGCAGTCGTCGTCGCGCTCTGATGACGCGCGATGACGACGACGAGGGACGAGTCCTGGACGCCCTGCGAGCGGACGCGCGAGAGAAGGACGCGTGGCGATTGGGTCACGATCGACGGGTGCGCGAGTCGACGCGATCGGACGCGATCGGACGCGATCGGGCGCGAATGCGTGTGAATTCATTCGGACTGACGACCGTCGTCGTCGTCGCGCAGTTGATCGACGCGCTTCGAGCGAGCGGGGCGAAAACGCTCGAACGGTGCGCGAACGCGGCGAACGCGATCGATCGAGCGGTTCTGGACGGGGAACGCGCGAGTTGCGACGTCGCGAGCGTGAGCTGTGAGTTTCGGATTTTAAGTCATTCGCAATTTCTGGAGAAGCGCGTCGACGAGGACGACGAGGCGGAGGAGGGGGAGAGGGAAACGACCGAAGAGAAAGACGTGACGATGGAGGGAGAGACGACGGAGGCGTACGCGGAGGTGGCGCGGAAGGCGATGGATGCGATTCGGGGGAGGTGGGCGCAGACGCGCGACGGAGGCTTGGGATTGACGGGGAATACGTATTGGCGGCCTCTTCCCGCGGTTATCGGCACGATGGCGTACTACGGCGACGAGAGTTGTGGGTTAGATCCGTTCGTGGCGAAGAATCCGAATCCGGTTCGGTGGGGAGAGTACATATCGAGCGATGACGACGATTCGAGCGACGTGAGCGACGATTCGAGCGATACTCTCGAGAGCGACATTTCGAGCGAATTCATCAGTTCGACGTCGAGCGAGGGTGACTACTCGGATGTGGACGAGCATTTGGCCGACATCGACGACTTTGAGCGCGCGGCGCGCGGTGGGAACGCCGCGATGGAAGACGCAGAGGAGGGCGGTGACTTATTTTCCAGCGCCGGTTTGAGTTCAATGCTAAAGTCAGCCAAGAAAGCCGCGCCTTCGTACGCTTTGTCGTACGACGACGTTTTCGGTGGAGACATACGTCGCGCTTCGTCGGAGGATTTATTTAGCGCGGAAGTGCCTCGCTCAGATAGGAGTCTTTTCGAGAGCGCGGAGTCAACGGAAACCAAGGCCACCCCCGCGACAAAAGCTCCGGAACCGCGGAAGGAACCGAAGAAACCAAAGGGTCTCTTTGATTCTGACTCGGAAGACGAAGGGGATTTGTTCGGCATCGGCAGAAGAACTGCGGGCGGTGACTTGTTTTCTGCACCGGTGAAAGACTCGCTCGAACAACTGAAGGAAGCTATTCCTACGCCGAAACCGGTTGCAAGTACCTCGAACGACATTCACCCGCCCACAGCTGAAGTCGCGTCCATGACTATGAAGTTACCGAAATCACCCCTATTCGCCGATTCAGACTCTGACGAGGATGACAAACTTTTCTCGACAAAGGCGATAAACTCAAAGGTGCCGTCAAACATTACAAAAGACGGTTTGTTTGAATAGAAGAATTCCTAGAAATTCTTAGTCGCGCGCGCTGTAATCTAGAAACTAGTATTCGCAAGATAGAACCACTATGAAGTCATCCACACGTCCAAACGGCTCGGATCTGGCTTCTTCGCGCCGCCAAAAGCCAGGGTACTGGCGCTGGACGACGCCACGCCGGCGCCTGCGCACGCCAACATTGTACCTTTGAGGTTAGAGGCGACGCAGAATAACGGCACCGGCTCGGAAATTTCGGGTCTAAAAGTGCACTGAGACGTGGCAGTTTGCTCCATGGCATCGACAGCTCGAACGACGCCCGAATTACCCACCATCGCCAACCAACTTCCAGAGCCGATTCCGCACGCGCTCATCAGCGGCGTCCCCACCGATATTCGTCTAAACATTCCCCAAGTTCTCGTGTCCGTCAGCGCGACGGTTCCATCGAGACCAACCGAACACAACACACGGCCCTCATTGATGAAACACGTCGATCCCACCATCGTATTCTGGTGGGCATCGCGCACCTCGGCGACGGGTTCGCCGAATTTCCCGCCTGACCCGTCTCCATAAATCCTCACCACTCCATCCGAGCATCCGCAGGCCAAAGCGCCGCTCGAACCGCGAGCCATGGAAAACAAGTACCCCGGCGACCATCTTTTGGGAGTCCCGTCGTCTCCGCTCGCGACTCGCGGCGCGGACGTCCCCAGTCTCGCGCCCGTCTCGACGTCCCACTCCCACACCGCCGTCTCTGAACACGTCGCGATCGTCGCCGCGCCACCATCGCCCAGAAAACAGCACCCGTACACCTCTCCCGGATGATCGCTCAGGCTTCTCGCCTCGCTCCCGTCGTCGGCGTTCCAAATTTTACAGCACCCGTCCGCCGACCCAGTGGCGAACCGTCTCCTCTCCGACGCCGCACCTCTGGCGAACCCGACGCGCACCACCTCCGCCGCGTGTCCTCGACACACGAACACATCGCGCTCGATCGTCGCATCGCCCTCACCGCTCGTCCGCACGATGTGCCCGCGCGCCGTTTCGTCCTCTCCGCACGTCACGAGAATCTCATCGTTCGTGCCGTCATCGTCTCCCCAAGGCGCGAACTCGACGTCGAACGCGCGTCCGAAGTGACATCTCGACGACGATACCACTCGCGCGTCTCCCGCGAGCCTCTCGCGCGCGATGGCGGGCGCGACGGCCGTCATCGCACCGACCGAGGAATGACGTGCCGATGACGACGACCCGCATGTCGCGCCGCGCGCTCTCGAGCCTCCGCGGTTTCGCCCCGCGCGCGGCCGCCGCGCGCGAGTACTCGGGCTATCGCGTCGTCACCCCGCGCGTGCCTCCGTGGCGCGCGGGCGACGATGCGGTGACCGCGCTCTCGTGGTTGCGAAAGCACCTGCGACACGCGCCGCCCGGGTCGTCGGCGTCCGCGCGATCGAGCGATGAGAGCGACCGCGCGAGGGCGCCGCGGGGAGGGGCGGCGGTGTTCAAACTGTTTCGCGACCGGCGCGTGCGCGTGGGGACGGGGGAGTTGGAGAGTAATCGCGTGGAGGATGTTCGACGGTTGCGGCGCGCGAGCAAGGCGAGAGTGTTGGAACCGGGGGAGTTTTTAGCGGTGCCAGACGGGGCGAACGATTGGTATTGGCGAACGTGGAGCGAGGGGGATGATGTACCGAAAGCGTCGAACTCTCCGAGGTCGAAGAGGGGGGCAAAGTCGTCGCACGAAGCGTTGGGCGAGGCGTTGCGCGCGTGCGTGTTGCATCGAGACACGCATGTGACGGTTATTAATAAACCTCCGGGTCTAGCCACGGTTCCCGGCGTCGGAAACGACGTGAGTGTGTACGATTTATTACCCGCGTTGGATTCGCAGTACATCGTGCACAGGTTGGACAGAGACACGAGTGGGGTGCTCGTATTGGCGAGGACATCGTTTGCGGCGAACAAACTCAACGCCATGTTTCGTAGGAAGAGTAAATTAGATTTCACAGAGGTTATGCGCGAACAGATGGAGCGAGGAGAAGTGCCGGATGACGAGGATTTCGTCAAGACGTACTGGGCCATCTGCTCGAATCCACCACCGCGAGGCGCATCGGAGGGATGGGTGGAGGCGCCGCTTGCCGAGGTGGCTGATGTGGACGCGGGCGACGGACGCGAAACCGTGCGTTTGGTCGGTGGATGGCGCGTGTACGACGCGAAAGACGGTGGTGTCATCGTCGGCGCGGGAGACAGGGCACCGACGAGTAAGGAAGAGCACCACTCAAAGGCGGCGATCACGTACTTTAAAGTGCTCTCATCAGCGCCGCGAGACGACGAAACAACGGATGAAAGCGGTCCCACGCTCCTACAACTCACGCCAATCACCGGACGCAAACATCAGATTCGCGTGCACGTATCGAAAGCCCTAAATGCCCCGATCATCGGAGACAACAAATATGGCGCGAAACGGCACGAATCATGGACCCAAGTCTTCCATGACATTGAAAAATCTGAGCGCGAGCGCTCCGACGACCCGTGGCGCGCCCTTCGCCGCGCCTCCCTCCGAGGTCCGTCCAAGCCACCGCTCCACCTCCACGCTCGAGCGTTACGCTTCGCGCATCCCGAGTCCGGTCAGATGCTTCGAATCTTCGCCGATCCACCGCCACACTTTACCGCCGCGCTCGACGCTTTTCGCCTCGACTCGCGCCTTGTTGCTTGATTTCCCACCCGCTTCATTTCACGACTCGCCACGACGCCCATGCGCGCGCGGTGAACCCAGAACTCGTTCAACGCGCGCACACGCGTTCACTCGCGCGTTCGCCGCCGCGCACATCGCGCTCGACGCGCGAGAGATCGAGAGTTTCGTCATCGACGTCGCGGGGGAACGGTTATTCGTCGGGTGCGATTGATTTCTCTCCACGAGCCTTCCGATGGCGACGCGCGCGTCCTCGGGCGCGCGCTCGTCCTCGTCGACGTCCGCGAGCGTACTTCGTCGCGGTTCACGCGTGCGATTGATCGATCCGGCGAGCGGGGGCGCGTACGCGTTCGTGAAGAGCCAGAGTCGGGAACGGGACGGCGACGGGATCGTGTGCGGGTGGTTGGAGGTCGTGCCGCCATCGACAGGTGACGCGCGAGATGAAGACGGCGAGAGGTTTGATGTCAGGACGACGTTTCGAGTGTTGGTACGGCGAGACGACGGCGCGAATGAGGGCGAGGGTGAGGGAGCGTTGCGTTACGGCTTTGAGCACATCAAGAGCGGCCTGTTGTTGCAGCGAAGGCAGAGGGGTATGCAAAAGCTCGTGTTTTGTTCGAGCAAATTCGGCGTCAACGAGCAGTTCGATTGTCACAGCGTCGGGGACGGCGTTTTGAGGCTTGTGAATAGACGGTGTCGCGGGATGTGGGATGTGCGCGTCTGCGCTCTGGAGACGGAGTCAGAGTTGGTGGAGAGAGAGGCAACGACGAGGGCGAAATGGAGTCTCGCGGAAGATTCCGTGATTCACAAAGGGTTCGGTCACATGAGAAATCTCATTTCAACGTTTAAACGCGTGCAAGTCGGGCACGTGACCGAAATGAACCACATGCAGGACGTGATCAAGAGCGCCATCACTCAGAAGAATAATCAAAAGTTATTGTTTAGGATTTTCGTCGCGTGGAAAAAATGCACGGTCAAGTCAAAGGTTCACGACGCGTTGCTGCGAAAAGCAGGCATTTTCCATGGCGAACGCATCATCATGAGTATGAAGAAGGTCTTTTCTTCGTGGGTGGAGCAATGCGAGCGTACGAAACTCATCACCCAGAAAGCAGACGATAGGTATCACAAGATTCGAATCAAGTGCCTGCGCGCTCAATTTCACGATTGGAGAAATATAACATCTAGAAATAAATGGTGTCGTTTAGCGGTGCACCGTTTTTCGACAAAGTTGGAGAGACGGACGAAGAGTGCTGTCTTGATTGCTTGGCGAGGTATCATCAACGCATTAAAAGTTGAGCAGGAAAAGCGCAGACGAGCCGAGCGCATGATGTTGGAGTCTGTGAATAATAAATTATATTCCAGTTTCTTCGCTTGGCAAGATGCTGTCGCGAGAAGTCGGATGAATGATGCCAAGGCGCGTCAAAGTTTAGCAAGATTGACTTCTCGGCTTATGTTTAGAGCATTTGCTGAGTGGCACTCAGTAGTTGAAGATAAACGTTCGGAAGCCCTGAACGGACGAAAAGCCATAACATGGTTCTTATGCTCGACTCAGCGACGGTATTTCACGGAATGGCGCTCGGCTGCTCGTGACAATGCGCGCCTGCGTCGTGTTCTGGAGCGGTTTGTCAGCCGTCGACGAATATCGCACCTGTGCCATGCTTTTGAAAGCTGGAAGGAAGTACTCAATGATAATGCGACCCGCAAAATTGCGCTAGTAAAAGCGTCGCGACGATGGCAACATCGGCGGATCGCCCAGTCTTTCTCTAGCTGGTACGAAGTAGTGGAACGTGCGAGTCTCATGCGTACGAGGGCAAACCAAGTTGCCGAAAAAATGCGTCAGAATTCGTCAACGGCCGCGATGTCAATGTGCTTTTGGGGATGGGCGCAGATTACCGAAACATCTAGAATCACTCAGCTGAATCAAAAGAAAGAGAACGATTTACTTGAGCAAAGATGTGAGATCTTTGAAACGCTGCAGGCTACGCGTAAATTACGAAAATTGTTTTTGAGTTGGTACGACTACGTCACAAGAGAGAGAGATCAACGCCGTACGCTCATTTGGGCGCTCAATCGCATGACCGGGCGGATTCTATTCTCAGCGTTTAATACGTGGATGAATGTTGCTGCAGACAATAAAAGAAGACGCGATTTGGCGAGAAAAGTGTGCATGCGTGCATCAAACCGTCTTGTCTCAACCTCATTCTACACCTGGCGTGAGGTCGTGGAAGATAACATTGCGGCTAGAATTCATTTGAGCAAGGTTGAAAAACTCATAAATCTACAGTTTAAGAACGCCAGAAGAGCGCAGCTAGGAAGGATACTTTGCGCTTGGAGGGAACGTACCGTGCAGAAGCGACAGCAGCGCAAGTTGGTGGCGAAAGCGATTGCATCTATACGCAACAGGGACTTAGCGAGTGCGTTCAACTGTTGGAAGGCATCGACCGAAAAATGCGTGCAGGGACGGCGTTTGATGACTCGCGTCGCGCAAAGATTACGAAAGAGTAATCTCCGGCGCGCTTTTGATATCTGGTCTGAGTTTGTTGAAAGGGAAAAGTCGTATCGTATCGTATACCAGAAAGCGGTGAAGAAAATGTATTTCTGCAAGCTCTACTATGCTTTCATGGGATGGCTGAGCCGGACGCAAGAAAAGAAACGTCAAAATGCACTTCTTGTTCGAGCGATTCATCGATTCAGTGGGAGATGTTTAAGGGTTGCATTTTATGATTGGCGCGATCGAGTGGAGACGAAGAAATTTCACCGCACCGTGCTTGGTGAATTTCATGAACGCGTCAGGGATCGATCTCTCCGAGCCTCGTTTACACTATGGGTCTCGCTCGCAAGAGAAAGCAAGGATCGCAAGCTTTCTATTCTAAAAGAAGAACGCCTTCGATCGAACAAGTTGGCGCAAATTTTGGGCAGTGCTAATCGACGTACGCTTGGATACGCCTTCATGCATTGGCGAGATCACATTGGAGACGTAAAACGGATGAAGTTGAATGAGATTAAAGCAAGACGAGTTTGTATTCGCATGCAAACGCGCACTCAATCGCGCGCGTTCGCTCGTTGGCTGTCTTACGTTGATGAACGGCGCCGCATCATGAAGAATGCTCGAACCGTGATTCTTCGCGCAAGGCAACGGCAAGTATCAACTGCTTTTCAAGGATGGTTGAATGCCGTGCGCACAGATAAGCGTCAAAGAATAATCGTCGCCCACAGCATAAAGCGATTAAAGTTTCGCTTCCTCGTCAAAGTGTTTTACACATGGATTGAGTTTGTCCATGAAGCTCGAGCTACTCGCGCTTATGCGCAGCGTGTTGATAACCTTGTCAGAGTGTCGTTGACAAAAATACGTCAGAGAACCAAAGCTAGAGCGTTGAATGCCTGGCAGTTTTACACAATCGACAAAAAGCGCCAGCGAACGCTCGTGACGAAAAGTTTAAGGCGTATAGGTCGTCACATGCTCGCAAAGTCCTTTGATGGTTGGATTTCTCAGATAACGACGATGAAACGACATCGCGAGCTTGTCTCAACCAGCATCAAACGCATGCAGCATCGGTTGTTGCTAAAAGTCTTCAACAACTGGTCAGAGTATTTGAAGCAAATTCATTCATTCCGTGTCGTTGAACGTCGGTTGCAGAACATTGAACGTGCTATCGCCCCGTTGCACGTAACGCATGCCTCGGTTTCAGATATGGTTCGGGTAAATGTTGCAATGCGCTGGGGACTCGCCAGAAACGAACGCATCTACCGCAATCCGATGTTCTCGGCTTGGTTGGCGTACGTGCGAAAAATTTCTGAGCACCGAACGCGTACGGCGCAAAAAATCCACGATATTCTCGCCACGAGAGCATGTAGGAAATTTCTGCGCGCCTGGAGACAATTCACTGAAGTGATGGTTTACCATCACTCGACTCTGAAACGAAGTGAAAAGCGCGTCATTCGTAAGGTCTTCAGTGAGTGGAAAATGAACGTTCGTCCTTTGGTATCGTCCTCTGAAACGCAGACTCTCGCAAGATATGAAAGAGCTTCAATTTCGACAGGATGGGATTTTGACAAGTCTTACGAAGAAAACGTTCGACTGCTCAGTGTAGGTTCTGGGCGTCAGACAACAACTCATGTACGCTGCGGCTACAGTTCTCAGCACTCTACACCTAAAAGGTCACCGATTACCATTCAACCTATCGTTGTTGAGCCCGATTCGTATGAAAAACAGTACCGCGCAGTGATGAGCGAGTGCGAAACAATCGAGGCTGAAGTCGACGCACTTTCGACTGTGAAAGAAAGTTTACAAGGGCAATTCGATCTTCTCGCGAGGGACGAAGCGTTACGTGCAAGTTTCGCTCGAGTCTCTTCCACTTCGTCATCGCTTCTGCAAGAGACGCGAACCTACTACAACGAGATTCGGTTTCGTGAACCTTTTTCACCTGTCAAGCCTAGATGATGTGATGTAGAATCGTCGATTACAAAACACCACGCAACAACAGCGACGCGGCTAAAGTGACTAACTCTCACCAAGCTTCGGTGGTTCCGGCAGTGGATCGCACCGCGGACCGAAACCTGGGATGGTTTGGGAAAGCTCTCCTCTGTGAGCGCCAATTTCCCTCGTGTACTCCTTCATCTCCTTCCCAAGCGCGATGCTCGCGTTGGCGCTTGCGATTTTCACATCCAATTCGTAGTGATGCGTGCAACGTAAAGCCGCCGCCATGGGGAACGTCACGCATGCGCTCATTCCCACTCTGAAACCGATCGGGTTGGCGCCCAACCACTGCGTGGTGGCGAGAAGGAGCGCTTCAGGGCCAACACCGTCGATGCCGGCCGTGTGGTCGTGAAGCTCCTTGGAAAGCTGTTTTCCGCCGCGGTAGTTGTCGGTGTATCTACACGGAAGATCTTTCAACACACCAGCGCCCTTCGTAAACAAGTCGTGCGCTAAGCTGTCGTGCACCGCATAGAAGCCGTCGTTGTATTGCCACTGCCACGAACTGTCATAGAGAATCGCCTTGTGCGGGTTACCGTGACCAGTCATCAAAGCCGCCATATCGTCCGGCATCGGATGGTGCCACACGAAGTCGGGTCGAGACTTAATATACCAATCGAACTTGATGCCACTCTTGTCCGCGGCGCACATCAGTCTGCCGTTGTGTGAAAACACCGCCTTGCTGGCAGTGAGGAGCGCGTAGTGCGTTCCTTTGCACGACGTTCTCCCGAAAGGCTCACCTTGTTCGAACGTTTGCTTACCCGTGGTGTGGAACTGAAGAGAGATGGGTTTGATGACGTCGATGGCTTTGCGGAAGTACGACGGAATGATCGGCGGGAAGGATCCCGGATGATAAGACGACGCGTCGTTGAGTGAAACTTCCATGAACGTATGCACCTTGGCGCCGCGGTTCTCGAGCTCATCAATCACGTACTTCTTGAGGTTGTTGTGTACCATGGGCAAAACAAACGCTCGAGTGGACCCACCGAGCATGAGGGCGATGTTTCCGGCGTGACCGAGCTTACTGGTGCGAGCGTGTTGCGCTTTGCCGCGAACGGCGCTTCCGAGCGCAGACAAGGACATCGGGCTCCCGCGCGTCTCCGCGACGTACGCCGCCACGGAGAGCATGGCAACCGCCAGGAGACCAAGAATCACCTGCGTCTTCCTCGCGAAGCCACCGCCTCGGCGCTCATCGCGGAGCATCCCGTCCTCTTCGTCACCATCAGTTCGTCTGTGCGCGATCATCTTTGGGTGTTACCGGCCGCGCGTGCGAGATTTTCGCGTCACGGGCGTCACAGACGTCGGGAAACGAGTTCCAAGCGTGCACGGTGCGTCGACGACGCGCGGGATGCACTCGAGCCGCGCGAACGTCGACGAGTGATGCGTCTGAACCGTACTGGAATTGTTTTGCACTACAACAGCATGAAGACAATTTCTCTTCTCGACTAGAACTGATCTCTGAGCGCTCGTTTTAAGTCGTACACCTCGTCGCGCGACTCTATGAGGAGCGAATTCATCTCTTCGAGCGTGGACACGGCGTTCTTGTTATCTCTTGTGGATTCTTCTAGTTTTATGCGCAGTTCTGCCAAACTCTCGAGGCTTTCTTCCGCGTCTTTCACGACACACATCTCAGCGTTTCGGAGCGTTTCGGAGGCAAATAAACGCCATTTGATGCGAGCTACATCACCATCGCGACCGAAATTCGATACTGTGGACACGTCGTCGTTTTCATGCGTCGCGAGAGCGTCTCTCTGACTCGTCGCAAGCGCTAATTTTTCCTCACTTTTCACCAGAGTCAACGCGTCTTTTAATCTCTGTATCTCATCTCGCAGTCGGCAGATTTCTGATTTATACGACTCGCATTCTTCAATGGCCTCCTTCGCGCGCAGCTTTGATCGTGCGCTATCGGATTTCGACTTCAAAGTCGCCATCGCCACCGCGTGTTGCGTATTTCTGCGCTCGTCGTCCACGGCTTTCTCGTACCTAAGTGACTGGTCTTTCATCGTTCTTCGCGCGTCTTCCACCGCCGCTCGCGCGCGAGCCAATCCCATATCGGCTTCAATCTCGCACTCATCGCAAAATCGCCGAGCGTCGCGTTTCACTTCCTCTACGATTTCTCTCAACAGTCTATTCTCGTGCGCCAAGTCTTCGCACCTACAACGATTCGTCTTCTCTCTGGCAATCTCCATCAAGTCTTCCAGCGCCTTCAGACGTCGCATCATCTCCACACCACCACTACAACTCTCTAATTCCACCACTCGCAACCTCAGAGCGTCGCGTTCGACGATCGTTTGCTCGAGCGAGTCGCTCGTGAGCGCCGCACTCTCCTCGCTCGCGCCTCCTCTCACCGATTCCAACGCCTCCAACCGCGTCCGCAGCCCATCTCGCTCCTCCATAGCTCGCTCCAACGCGTGTTCCAACGCCACGAATCGGTCGTCCTCCTCCTCGCGCGCTCGTTCGGCTCCCCGAGGACTCGGTCTCGGCGGCGGCGTCCTTCGAGGCGTCCCGACGTCCTCCGTCACCGCCGTTCCTCCCACCGGCATCCACGCGAACGGCTCCGTCGTCTCCCCATCGCTCGATGAACGTCCATTCTCCGTCGCGCGCGTCTCCGTCGCGCGCGTCTCCTCCGAAACGTCCGCACGAACGCGCGACGACTCGACCTCGTCCTCATCTTCTTCTCGCGCCTTCGCATCTTCTCGCCCTCTCGCGTCGCCCTCGCGCGTCTCCTCGCGCACCCCGCGCGGGTCCACGTCGCGCGACGTCACACACCCCATCGCGCGGTTCTCGCGCGATGGCGCGCGCGCGGCGACGCTCGCGCGACGCGAAATGAAATCTCGTTCGGCTAACCGAATCTCCAATCCTCACTCATTCGCGCGCGCCATGACGACGCGCGCTCGTCGTCGCGCGCTCGTCGCGCTCGTCGCGGCGCTCGCGACGTGTGCGCTCGCCCTCGGCGCGTCGTCGTCCTCGCGTCCTCGCGCGATGTACGCGCGGGGCGACGCCTACGGGACCTGCGACGGCTCGAGCGAATCGGTGATCGTCGTCTGGCACGGCATGGGGGACTCGGGCGACGCGCTGGACGGTCTCGCGCGAGCGGTAACGCGCTCGCTCGTGCCCGCGCGAGCGTGCGTGCGCTCGCTCATGTTCGCGGCGACGTCGAGCGGGGATCGATGGGCCGGGTACGTCGGGGACGTCGGCGAGCAGGTGGACGCCGCGTGCGAGCTGTTGCGAACGGACGACGCGGTGCGAGGGGCGGGTGGATTTCACGCCCTCGGGTTGAGCCAGGGTGGACAGTTCGTGCGAGGGGTGGTGCAGAGGTGCGGACGGGAGTTGGGGGCGAAGTCGTTGGTGACGCTGGGCGGGCAGCACGCGGGCGTGGACGCGCTGCCGGGGTGCGGGAGCGAACCACCGAGCGCGACGTGTCGAGCGATGAACGAGGCGGCGAGTGCGGCGAGTGCGAACGCGCTGGTGAGGCGAAGGGTGGTGCAGGCGCAGTATTTCAGGGATACGAGCACGCACGCGACGTATCAAAGGTATTTGGAGACAAACGCGTACTTGCCGGAAATCAACAACGAGGGACAGGCGAACGCGAACGCCGAGTATCGAGACGCGATCGCGTCGCTCGAGAGATTCGTGATGTTCATGTTTGAAAACGATGACATGGTGAATCCGCCGGAGAGCTCCTGGTTTGGATCGAGAGTCGTGGGCGGACTCAATCGCTCGCAAATCGTGCCTTACGATCGAAACTCGGCAATTTATCAAAATCTAGGCTTGGACGCGCTCGACGCGGATGGGAGATTAGAGTTACGTCTAGTTCCGGGAGCGCGTCACATGCAGTTCGATGTCGATTGGTTCACGCGAGAGGTTGTGCGGAAGTATTTTATGTACTAAAAAGCAGTCGTGTATTATCAGGCTATTCCTGGCGGAAGCATCATGGAATCGGTGATGCCGTCGTGAGCAAACTGATCGATCGGTCCATCGTCCTCTTCCTCTTCCTCTTCCTCTTCGTAAATCTCGAGGTTCCCGTCGACTAATCCGCACGTCAATCGGCACCTAAACTCGGCGAGCTCGTGGCCGAACAACCTGAGCAAAATCGCGCCTTGCGGCGAGATGTGCTGACCCTCCTTACACAACGTGTGATTCGCCTCCAATTCGATCACACCGCGGTTTAACTTGGTCGGCATACCGTTCTTACGCAGCGTCGGCTCGAGCGTGTGTTCCATCAACGCCCCGCTCGGTCCCCGCACCGGTCCCGCCTCCACGGTCACCGTCTCTCCCGCCACCGCCCCCGTCCTCGCGTAATCTTTCACCGCGTACTTCTCAAACACTTCCTCGACGTCCTCTCGAGACAAATCCGTAAAAAGCACCCCACAATCGCCCTTGACGCGCTCACCGAGCGCCGCCGCGCCCTCCTTCGCCTCGCTCTCCGCGTCCCGCCCCAGCGCCACGCGCAGCACTTTATTCGACCCGACGAAAAAAATCGTCGTCTCCTCCGTCGCCGCTCGCATCTCCTTGAAGGTTCCGTTGCGCATGTTCTCGTACTTGAACACGTAACACGCGCTCCGGCTCTCCAACGCGTCTCGCACGCGGTCGATGAGGGACGATTTCCATTCGCGGTCCTTCTTCTTCGTCTGCGTCAGGGACACGACCTTGGCGCGCTTGGACTTGGGCATGGCGACGCGACGACGCGAGCGAGCGCGAGCGCGACGTCGGTGGGTTCGTCGCCGAGCGTGCGCGCACCGTCTCGCGCGACGGGGTGTGTCGCTCGCGTCACACAGCGCGGGGTCGGTTCGCGCTCGAGATGGCGGCGGCGGCGCCGTCCCCGGGGCCGTGAGGAGTCGGGACCCAAGGATGCGCCGAAGACGGAGCGCGCGCGCGCTAGAGAATGGTTTGGTTATTAAGATGGACGATGATGCGTCGTTGAGGTCGAGGAATCATCCGAAGAGTTTGATGCCGCCGATGTTGAGCGAGAAGGGTTTGCCTCGGCGTCCTCCGGATTCGCCCGCGGGGGCGAGGCGGGAAGACTGTTCGATTTGGCCTTTGTACGCGCCGACGCGAGACCGTTGAGAGATGAGATCGATAAACGTCTCGAAGACGAGGATTCGAAGCGTGAGGTTGTGTCTAACGGCTTCGGTTTCGATGTCTTTGGATTCGCCGATCTCGTTGAGGTTCTCCTTGAGCGAATCGAGGGTTTTCTTGATTCTCGTGAGCGCCTCGAACGCCGCCTTGTCGGCGGGCGGAGGCGGGCGCTTGGAGTATTGCGCGGCGGTTCTCTCTTCCGTCTCGTCACCGGCGACGTCGGTGTCGACTCTCGCGAGTTTGACGTCGTTTAATATAGCGTAAAGCTCCGTGGCGAGCAAACCTTGGTCTGATTCAGACTTGACCGCGCGCTTCAAGAGTCTCAAATGTTCTTCGTACTCCGTCTTCGCCTTGACGATAGCTTGCTGATGTTCCGCTTGTTCGCGCGATCGAGCGGCGACTTCTTCTTCCATGTTAGCGAGCGCGTCTTCGTGAGTGTCTCGCAAAATCTTAAACTTGTCGATGACGGCGTCCAAGGCTTGGCGAGTCTCAACTAATTCGGCGTCGTCTTCATCTCCGCGAGCTCTGTACTCTTCAACCTCCTCGTAGAGCTCCGCGAGCTGCGTCGAAACAGTCTGAAGTTGACTCTCCGTCGCGCTCAACGTGTCGTTGGTCGTTTCTAACGTTGCGCTCAATCCGTCTCGCTCGGCGCGATGTCTTTCAACCGCGGCACTCGCGTTCTGCAAGTACGCCTCTGTGAGCTTGAGCGTGTTGGCAGCCTCCGCGTACTCCTCCGCCAGTCTGTCTCGTTGAATCTTCAGATCCATGAGTTCACTGTCTCGAATCTGCGCCTTGGCTTGACCCTCCGCGAGATCTCTGCGAGTCTCCACCAATAGATCGTTCGCCACGTCTCTCTCCGCTTCAATCTCGGCAGATCTATTTCTTTCGTCCTGCAGCATCGTCTTCGTCATATTCAGATCCTGCGTCAACGACATCACTTCAACCTTGACGCGCTGCTGTGACTCTTCGCTTTGTTCGACGACTTCAAGCAAGTTGACGAGCTCACCCTCCGTCTTTTCCAACGCTTCCTGCGTGCTTCGCAAAGCTTCCTGCCTTTCATTGTACGCGTCCAGCGTCTGAAGGCGTTCATCTTCCTTCATGTTCACCTCACGAAACATGAGCTTAAGCTCAACCTCGCACTTTCCGAGCGCTTCGCGCGTCTCCTCGAGCGAGCTCAGCGCAACGTCTCTATCAGCAGTCAATCTTTCGACAGCCTTGTTCGCGGAAGCGTATTCTCTCTCCACTTCTTCGAGCTTGATTTTCAGGGAGGAGACGGTCTGGTTCGCCATGAAAACCTCTGACCGGCTCTGAGCAACCGTCGATGTGACTTGCTCTTCGGACTGATTCAACTTCGAAAGCAGCGTCTTCAGCTCTTCCTCTAACTCTTCTCTGGAGAGGATGGCTTGCTCGAGTTTGGTTTCCTTCTCATCGCGCTCAGTCTGGAGAACGATGACGCGATCTTCCAATCTGTTTCTCTCGTTGGCATCTCTAGAAAAGTTCATCAGTTCAGATTCCAACTCACGACGGCGCTCTTCCGCCTCCTCGACTCGCGCTTCGGCGTCGATTAACCTGGCTTTGACGTCTTCGAGCATGACCGCCGTACTTTCCTTCTGCGATCGAACGCTGCTCAACTCCTTCCGGACAGAGTGGAGTTCGTCGTCGCGAGCTCGCACCTCTTCTCGGCCGGCTATCATGATCTCTTGTCGAGATACAGACATTTCAGAGATGGCCTCGCGCATCTCAGCATTCTCTTCGCGCATGGTCTTCACATTTGAGAGTGCGTTGTCTCGCTCACTTCGAACAACGATGAGTTCGTCTTGCGCGCGGTTCATCGCGTCACGGGATTTCTCTCGCTGAGCGTTCGCCAACATCACTTCTTCGCGCATTTCCGTCAACTTCATTCGCACGTGCGCCTCCATGTTTTCAGAAACATCTTCGAGAGCGTCGAGTTGCTGCTTTTTAAGCTGTTTGAGCGTCTTCTCGGAAGCTTCCAGGTCCAAACGAGAGCGTGTGAGCGCCTCCTGCAACTCATTTTCTCTACTCGACGTCATGTGCGAACTACCCGCTTTCTCCGCCTCAAGCTTTTCAATCTTCGCTCTAGACCATTCGATTTCTTCCTGCATCGCTTTGACTTCCGCTGGATCCTCAAAAGAAGCGGCGGGTCGACTCGCAAGTATCTGTTCGCGCTCTTCTCTCATGTACCCGAGCTTCTCCTGGAGATCCTCGATGGTGGGATCAATCTCAAATCTACGCCTCGCCTTCATGGCAAGCAACTGGAACTGCGCTATTCGGAGTGAGCGTCTGAGATTGATCGCCTTTTCACCGCTCGGTGAAGACGGACCGTCGCTCCCGTAGTCTCTCGCGGTGTCACCGATTGACGGGGCAGACTGTGTCGCAGCCAAAGCGGCGTGAGCATCCTTGGCGAGGTGCAATTCAATCCGCATTTGACGCAACTGCTCGGAAAGCGCGTCAATCTCCTCGTTCGCTTTGATTGCTCGTCGTTCCGCTTCAACCAGTTCGCTCTTCATCTTCCTCGTGTCGTCTCCCATTCGGTGGCGCTCGTGACGAATCGCATCTTCGATGATGTCTTCAGACTTTCTATAGTTGTCCTGCAACATGCGACGCGCATCGTTGACGATGGTGATTGAATCTCTCATGACACGCTGCGCTTCCGCTTCCGCCGTCGTCACCAGATTCATGGTTTGACGTCGAATTTCGGCGTGCTCTTCGCTCGCTTCGTTGATTTCACTAGTCATACGCGCTTCCCATCGCATCGCATTCATCGTATGCTCGCGAAGAGCGCGCGAGAGATCATCTACGATGTACTTGAAGTTCATCTCGGTGTTTGACTTGTCCACGTGCGCCGAGTGCACATCGTTCTTGATGCGAGTGAGTTCGTTGCGAGTCTGTTCGAGCTGCGTCTCCACTTGTGCTTGCTGCGCGCTGTGTCGAACGAGCACTTCCTTTTCATTCGTGACAGAGATTAGCTTGTCGGTGACTTCTTGAATCTTATCGTAGGCTTGACGGAGGAGTTCTTTATCCTTCGACGCATCGGCGCAGTATCTCTCCATTTCGTCGACCCGATGCGCTTTCGCCTTGAGGTCTTGGACGAGCTTTTCGGCAATCTCCAATCTCGTCTGAACGACGATCGACTGTTGATCTCTTTCCTTCGATCGCTCGAGTTCCGCCTTCACGGTGGCCAATTTTTGTTCGAGCGGTTGGATGGCATCAGTTTTCAACGTCGCAAGCTTCTTCTCGGCAATGTTGCACTTTGCCTTCTCTTCGTCGAGTTGCTTTTGTAAAATGAGGAGCTCCGTCGGATCGTTTTCGCGAGGAGGCGCGCTCTTCACTTTTTCGGCATCCTCTCTTGCCGCCGCTGCTTCCTCCTTCGCCGCTTCGAGCGAGAGTTTGAGCGTCTCAACTTCCTCCTTGAGTTGTTCCTTCAACGTTGCTTCCCCTCTCGCCTGTTCGAGAGTCGCCTTGAGCGTCGTGATCTCTTTGTCACGCTCCGCCGCGGTCTGTTGATCTTGAGCCGACGGGCCTCTCTCTCGAAGAGTTTTGAGCTCCTTCTCCAACTCCTCTCGCGCCGAGCGCTCGCTCTTGAGCGACTCTTGCGCTTGCTTGAGCCATTCCACCTGCGACGTCAACTTGGCGTTTTCCTCCTTGGTCGCCTTATTCTCCTCCTTTTCCTTTTCCCGGATCTTTTTCGCCTGCTCCTCAAACTGTTCCTCGTAGTACTTGACCGTCGCCTTCACCTTTTGATGCTCCTTGGCCACCTTTTCTTCCAGGCGCGCGATTCGCGTCTTGTAATACGCCGCGTCGAACTGCTCGGCCTCGCCCCTCACGCCGAACGACTTGGACGACGACAACCGCCTTCGAGCGACATCACCGGCGTCCACCGATCCATACTCGCTCGACTCCTCGTACCGTCGACCGCGCGCGTACCCGCCCGCGCCCAACGGCGACCGCGAGCGCTCTCGATCTCGTCCCCCGGCCCCTCGCCTCCGTTCCTCCTCCATCGCCGGCGATCGCGCCCTGCGTCCGCTCGGCGAGCGTCCGTACGTCTCGCCCCCCATTCGCGACGTCGCCCTGTCGTCCTCTCGTCGATCTCGACGCTCGCGCTCGTCGTACCGGTCGCGATAATCATCGCGGTACAATTCCGAATCCCGTCGACGAAATTCGCGTTCGTCTCGTCGCGAGCGACGCGAATCCGACGACCCCGGGGTGACAACGTGTCGACGCAATTTATCCCAGAGCGGATTACCCGGCGAGCGCGCGCTCATGGTCCCCCGATGGCGCGCCTTCGACTGACGCTTTCGACGATGGTTCAACGGCACATCGGCGCCGCGCGCGCTCGCGTCGCCTCGTCGCGTCTCTCGACGTCGTCTCGCGCTCGAGACGCCGCGAGGCGATGGAAACGAACGATGATCCTCGATTGACGCGATTTCGCGCGTGGTGCGACGGGCGAGGCATCGTCACGAACGACGACGCGATCGAAGTCAAGTCGTTGCCATGCGGCGCCGCCGCCGACGCGCTGGGCGCGACGCCCGGTCGTCGACACTACTGCGTGTTCGCGCGAAGAGACATCGAGGATGGTGAGACGCTTTTTGAAATTCCAAAGACGTCGCTGCTGTGCGCGGCGAACTCGGAGAGGATGCGCGAGTTCGTGGAGAGGGGAGAGCTCGGCGGCGGCTTGGCGCTCAACTGCGCCGCCATGGGAGAATTGATGCGCGATGAGGAGGACGGGGACGACGCCGAGGATGATTTTTGGAGTGGATTTAAGGCTATATTACCCCTTTGCGGTGAACGGTCGCTGCCGATGTTTTGGGACGAGGAGGATCGAGCTCGAACGCTACGCGGGACGGAGCTCGCCGAGCACCTCGCGGAGGACGACGAGGCGTTTGAGGAGGATTTTGAGACGTGTGTGGACGCCATCGGGGCTGAGGAGAGCGAAAAGATGGGTCTAACGGTGGAAAAGTTTAAGGCGGTGGCCTCCATGGCGGCTTCGAGGGCGTTTTACGTCGGTGGCAAGTATCAGGAGGCCTTTGTGCCGTGCGCGGACATGTTCAATCACAAGACGGGGGCAAATTCCGTCGCCGTCTTCGGCGTGGAGGATGAGGACGCAGACGATGCGAACGGAAGCGATGAGGACGCAGACGGCGCGAGCGATTCGTTGGTGATCAAGACGGTGAAAGAGGTCAAGGCTGGGGAGGAGTTGTACAACACGTTCGGCGAGCAGAGCAACGCGAGCTTGCTGCACAAGTATGGCTTTTGCGAAGAGCACAACGTCGACACGGCGACGGTGACCCTGGACGTGAGTTTATTCGAGGACGTGTTCGGTGAGAAGACCATGCACGAGTGTTACGACGTATTGAAATCGAATGGGGAATTGAACGAAGAGTTGATTGAGTTTTTTGAGCACGGCAAGTATTACGAAATCACCGCCAAGGGTGGCGTCGAGCCGGAATTTCGAGACGTCGCGCGCGTCGTCAGGCGAGCGCTGTGTCGTCTCGAGGTGGAAATCCCGAGCGATCGAGCGATGGTGAACGCCCTACTTCTCGCTCGTTTGAAGCGATACGGAGATTTGAGCGATTTGAACGCGGATTTACACGAGGACGTATCCGGAGGACGCTCGCCCGCCGGCGGCGGCGTCGTCGGCGAGCGCGCCGCGCGTCTGGTGAGACGACAAGAGGTTGATTTGATCCTATCTAATTACAATTGACTGACATAGTGCGCACTATCCGACATCGAACGTATCGGCGTGACTGAACACGTCTCGACGACTGAATGACGTCGAGAAGATATCTCATCTCTCAGCATCTCGGCGCGCCGCGAAGCGTTCGGCATGTGTCCTAATCGTTGAAAATTTGCAACGGCAGAGCTGGCAATGTAGTACGCGCGCCGCAAGTCTTCGTCCCTAAACAATCGCGCGCTCTCCACGCGATTTGAAAGCCACACGTAATCGAGCGCAAAGTCGCGAAGACGCGCGCGATTTTCAACGCCCGTCGTCGCCGCGTCGAGCGACATCAACTCTCGAGCGATCTCGGTGTCCTCAATCACGCCGATGTGCTCGTACGAAGCGCCATACCCGCCGATTTGCACGGAGATCACATGATCGATGACGCCCGTGGATGAATCCGCGAGCGGATCGACGGACGCCGAATCATCGCCCGGGACGTCGCTGTAGGAGACTTCGCGATCCACGTATTCTGAAAAAAATCGAACGACGCGCGCCTTCTCAGGAAACATATTCAGGTCTCGAATCGTCACTTCCTCGCGAGCGCTCGCGAATATGGGGCAATCGATGGGCGCGTGCGACTCGCACTCGCGCGTCCTTTGGATGACGCCGCCGTCGGCGTCGACGCGTCCCGACTTCCGTCTCGCCGACGTCATCTCACACACGGATATCGGACCACTCAGCACGGCGCACTTTGAGGTCGTCTCCGCGTCAAACGCCGCGCGAACGCGTTCATCTAAGCGTAGCACTTCGCTTTCCGCCGCGATCCAACCGCAAACGGTGAGACGGACGCATCCGGGCACGATGGTGCCGTACATGCCCACGGGATCCTCCGGCGAGTTCAGCCGTCGCACGAGATCCCACATGTCCGTGCGTTCCTGCAATTCCTTCGGATGCGCCACCCAAAACTTCACGTCGAGTCCTTGCGGGCGCGTCTGCGTCTGATGGTTCAATTCCGACGTTCCTCTGTCGCCTCCTTCTGGGGCGTACGTCACATTGTTGTTACCCAAAGCCATCCTGTGTTTCGCTTCGGCCGATTTCTTCGCCTTCCTCCGACCCTGGCGCAGGGTAAACTTCTCGTGACAAATAGATCGACTCACCGACGAAAACGCCCCGAGATCGTGCGCTCGGTGACAATAAAAACACCACCGCATCGGCTTCCCGCCGTTTGCCTCCGCCATGACGAACGACTCCGCGTGTCGATGTTTATCGCACAATCCGGCCCCTCTGTGCGCGCTCCGCCGCTCCCGACACCCATCCACCTCACACAAGCGCGAATCATCTCGCTTCCCGCGCCTCGATCCCTCCGCGCTCGCCGTCCCGCCTCGCGCGTTCCCCTCGCCCCCGCCCCTCCCCGAGATACCCGCCTTCCCCTCGCTCCCCCCCGTCGTCCCCGTCTCCATCACGTCAAACATCCCCGGATCGAGCCGCCACTCATCCCTCGACCACTCGTGCGCGTTCAGATCCCCCCCCGCGCCGTCGCCGCCGCCGAACTCGAGCGCCAACGCCGCGACGACGTCCTCGTCGACGTCCTCGTCTCGCCGCGCGTCGCCATCCGCCGCGCGCATCGCCTCCATCTCGAAACGCGCGATCGATCCCACGTTCCCACGACGCGCGCGCGTTCGATCCCACGATCCCACGACGCGCGCGCGCGAATGAATGAATCGAATCGAATCGAATCGAAATGAAAATGAAATGAATCCAACGCCCGCGCTCTTTCGACCGAGCGTCTCGCGCGTCGCTTCCCGCACCACCGCGCACCACCGCACGGCGACGCGCGAGACGTTCCGTCGCGCGGTCGCGTCGCGATTCGCCGCTCCCTCGCGCGCGCGCGTCTGCCGTCGAGCGGGGAACACCGCGGCGTCGGGGGGGGAAACGGTCCCTCAAACACCCGCGTGTGGGACCGCCGCCCCGGACG
>Ga0208410_1000211_pt1 | contig 36984 bp, 44 predicted proteins | sample ETN02SmetaG_3_FD_185787 | JGI IMG/M metagenome (GOLD analysis project Ga0208410, IMG submission 185787) | Marine microbial and viral communities from oxygen minimum zone, Eastern Pacific Ocean - ETNP2014F10-02SV257 (SPAdes) (version 2) | ecosystem: Environmental > Aquatic > Marine > Oceanic ... | reverse complement strand
TACCACCCAGCTACCTTAAGTAGCTGAGTGGTAAGTTATATCCTAAGATATAACTTCTGAAGTCTGGACTTCAGTATTCGGATTAGCTTTCCCATTCAATACTGTTGAAGTATGTGAATTAATATCGGAAGCTACATCGGACTCCATTTCGTTATCACCGAAAGGCATACGAACTGGCTCATCATCAATACTTATCTTATTGAGTTGAGCTTTAGTGAGAGGTTTATACTCTCTAGTTACAGCCTTTCGGATATTGTTATTTCTTGCTCTATTTCTAAGAGCATTAACAATAGATTGATATGTAGGAGCGTCTGCTTTCTGACTAAAGAAAGCTAATGCCTCATCATATACTGGGATTTCAGCAATCATAATAGATAATGCTTGTTGAATACCTTTGAGGTTATCATCAGCTCTCTGAAGATTAATATCAGAACATTCTTTCTCAAGTAATGATTGCTTGAAATCAATAGCTCTAACTTCAGAACGCTTAAGTTCCTGTATTTCATAGTAATGACCACGAATCTTAGAAGTAACTAGTCGCCTTGCGACAGAGTTGCTATAAGCAACTTTATCAGAACCAGAAATATAATATCCATTATATTTTCCTTCTTTGTTGATGTCGTTTTCAATTACAGTAAGGTTTAAAGTGTCCTTAATCACTTTGTTATCGTGAGTTATATTACTCATTTTATACTCCTTATAAAAGGTTATGGCGAAATTGCCAGAGTCAATCATACACAGGCGTGACTGCAGTCAAATCGCGCCCTATAGCCCTCCACGAGGTTGATTTGACTGCGTTAAGGCGCGTCCTGTCGTATGATTAAGACTCCAAATTTCATAGCCATAACCAAAGTAATAAGGAGTTCAAATGAGTACACCTCACGACAAAGTGATAAGGCCTGCACCGTCTGAATTGATACCACGACATCAACAAAGAAGCGTCACCTCTGTGACTCATTCGTGGTCATTACTGAATTGATACACGACATCGGACAGCATAAGCCCCTATCATTTCTTCTTCATTTCTAAATGCCACAGTAATGTGCTTTCAAAAGCATGATTTTCTCTGTGTTCCATCGGTCATGTATAATTCCTTAGAACCAATGCACATTACTATATGGCGATTACTTCATGGCAATAAGCCGTGTTGTTCAGCTATGCTGAACTGCCCGCACCCAGACATATTGCCATTCGTAGCCATATAGTCAAGCCATGTGCATATTATAAGGAGATTATACAATGACACTAACAAAAGAACATAGAGAAAACAATGCTTATATTAAACAAGCTACATTACTTGATGAACAATTTAGAAATGGTCTTTTAGACGCAGAAGAATATGATAGGGAACTCATGATATTGTCCGATAAATCGTGGTATCTGTTCAAATATAACCGTCATCCGAACTGTCCGCATTTAGCTATTACGCGCAAGGATTTACTTCAGGTTGTTGATTATGCTGAAGTCTATTATTGGGCAACTCGACCTCCTCTCTCTATGCGTAATAGCATGCTATTAGAAAGAAAGGAGCTATTGATATGAACATATTACTAGAAATACTAGGTATATATATCCATGCTACAGGCTATATCGTTCACTTTGTCTTATTACCAGCTTATGCACTAGCTAAATGGTTCGATATACCAATGTCTTAAACAAATCACAGATATTTTATTAGCCATGTGGATAACAGTCTTGACATGAAACGAATCATAACTGTATAATCGGCAGAGCAACTAACCGTGAGGTATGATACATGGCTAATGATGTCACTAATTTAACAGACTTGCAGATGCAATTCGTGGATAACTATTTAACCAACGGCGGAAATGGTAAGAGAGCTTGTATCGATGCTGGTTACTCAGACAAGAACGCAAGTGTTCAAGCCAGTAAGTTACTGAAACTCCCACATATTCAACAAGCTCTTATGAAAGGAACTGCTGAACACATCGGTATCGCATCTGCTAAGGCAATGCAGAAGATGGTTAACCTTTCTGGTGGAGCTAAGTCAGAGTATGTTCAGCTTGAAGCGTCTAAGGATATATTAGATAGAGCTGGATTCAAACCGCCAGAAAGGACACAACATCTTCTGGATGGTGACATCAAAATATCTATTGATTTGTCGTAGGGGGGGTCAAAACCCCTACTCCACTTGCTGTTACTTGTCCTCCTCAAACATTATTCTTAAAAAAAGCTCTTAAATATTTTTGTGCGTTAGGGTTCGTCAATACTGGTGTATAGTTACAACATCATGTCAAATGATAACAACATAATAGAGTTTACTGGTAACGATGATAACACAAGGCATACAACTGATTCTGTACTGGATCACCTTATCAAGTATAGGGATGACATTGTATCTCTCACTTGTGTTGTTGAGCATGGTGATGGTAGGGTTGGAGTATATGCGGAGGATAAGGACATCTATACTCTCTTATTCCAGAAAAATTTTTTGGATCATTTTGTCCGAAAAGCATTTAGCGATAGGGTGGAACACTACACGGAGGAATAGTGGTCGGAGTAAAGAAGAAGAAGTTAAAGAGGGATATGACACCTCAGGAGCTGTATCGAAACAAAAGGGGAGGAGTTATAGGGCCGTGTCGTATATGCGAAAGGTCTGTGCATCAAGGAGATAAATTTGTTATTACTGGTGGTGAGATAATACTTTGTCTACCATGTTACGAGAAAAGGATCAGTAAGCGTGCAACTTAAATACAAACCAGATGGCGACACCTTGAAAACCTTTATGAAAGATGATTCGTTCTTTCGTGGGCTTCGTGGTCCAGTAGGTTCTGGCAAATCTGTAGCATGTTGCATAGAAATGTTTAGGCGTGCCTTACTACAAAAGCCATCGGAAGATGGAAAAAGGCGCAGCAGATGGGCAGTTATAAGGAATACTAACCCACAATTACGCACAACAACTATAAAAACATGGCTTGACTGGTTTCCTGAGAATGATTGGGGAAACTTTAGATGGTCTGTTCCCTTTACACACCACATAAAAAAAGGCGATTTAGATGTTGAGATTATCTTTTTAGCCCTAGATAGACCAGAAGATGTAAAGAAACTGCTATCATTAGAGCTAACTGGTATATGGGTGAACGAGGCAAGAGAGATTCCTAAGTCTATTATTGATGCGTGTACTATGAGAGTGGGTAGATACCCCTCTATGAAAGATGGTGGACCGTCATGGTACGGAGTTATATGTGATACCAACGCTCCAGAAGAAGATCATTGGTGGGCTATCATGGCTGGTGACTCTATAGTACCAGAACATATATCACGAGAAGAAGCATTAATGTTAGTAAAGCCTGATAACTGGGCATTTTGGAATCAGCCAGGAGGTATGATTGAAGATAAGAATGATGAGAATGAAGTTATAGGTTACAAATCTAACGATAAAGCAGAAAACAAAAAGCATTTAACCCCAGAATACTACAAGAATATAGTCAATGGTAAGACTAAATCTTGGATAGACATCTATGTTATGAACCGATTAGGTAGATTAGATGATGGTAAACCAGTATATCCAGACTTTAATAAGCTCATTCATGTAGCAGAAGAACATATACCGGTGGCAAATGGCAATACAGTCTATGTAGGTATGGACTTTGGATTGACTCCAGCTGCCGTATTTGCCCAAAAAATTCGCGGAAGATGGAACATCTTAAAGGAAGTTGTGTGTATTGACATGGGTATTGTACGCTTTGCAGAGCTAATGCGACAAGAGATTGCACAGAATTATCAGGGTTGTGACCTACAAATGTGGGGTGATCCAGCTGGTGACTTCAGAGCGCAGACTGATGAGAGTACACCATTCCAGATAATGAGAGGAGCTGGAGTACAAGTCTATCCAGCACCTAGTAATGATGTAAGTCTAAGGTTAGAGTCTGTAAATGCTGGACTAACTCGTATGCTTGAGGGCCAGTCTGGAGTAATCATAGATAAAAGATGTAAAGAACTTATAGCTGGGTTTGATGGTGGCTATCACTATAGAAGATTACAAGTAACAGGACAGGAAAGATACCAAGAAACACCAAACAAAAACAGATTCTCCCATGTGCATGATGCCCTACAATACCTGATGCTAGGTTCTGGTGAGGGCAGAGGGATAACACATGGGAACGCATTAAGGGATGCTTTTCAAGTAAAGGCATCCTTTAATCCATTTGATAAGAAAAGAGCTAGAAAAAAAGAAAAAAGTTTCTGGAGTAAATTCTAATGACACTTACTTATTTTGATATATTTGGTATTGCAGCACTCCTAGTATTGCTGTTAAACTTCTGGATGAAAAAGTAATGTGCGTTGCTCAATTTCTAATTGTTACTACCAATGCTTAAAGGATGAAAAAATATGTGTATAAAAACACCAAAACCGCCAAAGGAAAGTCAAGACGCAAAAGCAGCAAGAGCAGCTCAACTAAAGGGAGAGCTAGACGAGCGTACTAGACTTAAGACTGAGGCAACGGAAGCCGAAAGATTATTGCAATCTGGATTTGGTAGACGATCACTTATTAGTGGATTGAGTGGGGGTAGAGGTTATCCTCTAGGCTCATAGACTATGGTAGATGATGTAAAACAAATACTCGAAAGGTATACTAAAGCGGAGGCCACTAAACAATTATGGACTCCTACCTTTGAAGAATGTTATGAATATGCACTACCACAAAGAGAAAGCTTCTTTCAAGAATCTCAAGGTGCAAATAGACATGACAAAATTTTTGATGAAACAGCTGTAGTAGGAGTACAAGAGTTTGCTTCAAGACTACAAGCTGGAATTGTTCCCAACTTTGCCAGATGGGCTGACTTAGTAGGAGGACAAGAAGTTCCTGAGGAGGAAAGATTAGATGTTAACAAAGCTCTCGATGATGTTACAGAATATGTATTTGAAGTTCTGCAAAATTCCAACTTTAATCAAGAAGTACATGAAAGCTTCTTGGACTTGGCTGTTGGAACAGGTTGCTTACTTGTGGAAGAAGGTGACGCAATTAACCCTGTCAACTTTACAGCAATTCCGCTCCCTCATATCTGCTTGGACACAGGACCTCAAGACGATATTGACACGATATATCGGAAAAGATTAGTACGATATAGAGATATACCTATTGCATATCCTGATGCTGATGTATCAGAAGATATGAAAATGAATATCGAAAGAAATCCTGATAGAAAAGTTACAATAGTAGAAACAGTATACAGAGATTATTCTGTTTTACCTGATGAGAAATATCATTTCTGTGTTATAGTTAAAGAAGAAAAGCGTAAGATAGTCCATAGAGAAATGGATGGTAATGGTTCTAATCCATATATTTGTTTCCGTTGGGGTAAATGTGCTGGAGAAGTATACGGTCGTGGACCATTGATGAACGCTATGGCAGCAATCAAGACTACTAATTTAACTGTGGAGATGATATTAGAAAATGCGCAGATGGCTATCTCAGGTATATACCAACTGGAAGATGATGGTATTGTTAATACAGATACAATACAGTTATTGCCGGGTACAGTCATACCAAAAGCTCCAGGCTCGTCTGGACTCCAACCAATACAAAATGCTGGTGATTTTAGAATATCTGATATTATCTTATCGGATATGCGTAACAATATCAAAAGAGCTTTATACAATGATATGCTTGGTGATCCAAACAAAACCCCAGCCTCTGCAACAGAAATTGCAGAAAGAATGGCAGACCTTTCAAGAAGAATTGGATCAGCCTTTGGAAGATTACAAGCAGAGCTGGTCACTCCAATCTTACGCAGAGTTATACACATACTTAAGAAACAGGGTAGAATAGAAGTACCACAGATTAATGGCAGAGAAATTAAAGTAGTAAGTATCTCTCCATTAGCACAAGCACAAATGCAAACTGATATTGCATCAGTAGATAGATTTTTAGAATTGGTCATGGCTAGGTTTGGACCACAGATGTTACCTATGTTAGTTAAAGGTGATGAAGTTGCTAAATTCTTAGCTAAAAAATTCTCCGTGCCAGAGGATTTGTTAATGACTGATGCTGATAGACAGCAAGTTTTACAACAGGCACAACAGATGGGAGCTATACCAAATGACCAAACAACAGAAGATATTGGGTCCTGATGGATATGAAACAAGTAAGAAAGATAATGATTTGTTAAATGATTTATTGGCTACTACTTTCGGAACACCACATGGAATTGAAACACTTAAATATTTAAAATCAATAACAACAGAAAGAGTAGCTGGACCAGAAATAAAAGCTGATGCTTTGTTTCATTTAGAGGGCCAGAGGTTTTTAGTTGGTGTTATTGAAACAAGAATAAGACAACATCAAGCAACACAGGAGCAAACAAATGAATGATGAATCTTTAGTAGAACCACAAGCAGTAGAAGAAACAACGGAGTCTGGCGATCTCCCTCCCACCCAATCTGCACCAACCGAAAGCCAGACTCCAACCAGACCTGAACATGTACCAGAAAAGTTTTGGAAAGATGGAAAGCTAGACGACATAGCTTTAGCTAAATCATATACAGAATTAGAGGGTATGATTGGTAAAAGAAAAGATGACTTTAAGGAAGAACTGGTAGGTGAACTTAAAGCAGAGCAAATGAAAGATAGACCAGAAGATGAAAATGCTTATACAATTCCAGAGATAGAGGGATTCACACAAGAAGATATACTTGCTAATCCTATGTTAGACTGGTGGAAAAAGACAGCATTTGAACAGGGATTTAATGATGAACAATTCCATGAGGGTATAAAACAATTTGCTCAGTCTACTATTGTTGAACAAGACTTAGATTCTGAAAAGAAAAAGCTAGGCGATAATGCTGATGCAAGAATAGATAGCGTAACAAATTGGGCATCTAAGAATTTTCAGAATGAAGAATTAGATATTGTTGTTCAGCTAGGTCAATCTGCTACTGGTATTCGTTTCCTTGAAAGAGTTATGAATATGGGAGTAGCTAGTGTTAATACTGCTGATGGAGTAGATAAAGGCACAGGCCAATTAACTATAGATGATCTAAGAGCTAAGATGAACGATCCAAGATACTGGGATCAGAATAGGCGAGATGAACAATTCGTTCAAGAAGTGAATGATGGGTTTCAGAAATTAGGTGGCAATTAGTATATTCAAACCTGACCTACACTTAGTCACAGCATTAGCTGGTAATCTAACAGACGAAGATATTGCAGAATGTGAGCTACTTGGACACACACCAATGGAAGCATGTATTCAAGCATTAGATGAACACCAACAAGACATATCATGGGTAGCTGTAAACAAGCATGGACCTATGATGATGTGGGGAATCTTTAGAGATACACCCCCTGTTAACAACAAGATGTATAAAAATGCTGGTAGAATATGGCTTTTAATGTCTAACAACATGAATAAAAAAGAAAAGTTTATATTCTTAAGAGAGTCAAAAGCATGGGTAGAAGTCTTTAATACACACTTTGATTTGATATTTAACATAGCAGATTCAAGAAGAAAAGGGCTAAAGAAGTTTTTACTCTACCATAAGTTTGATATTATAGACCTAGAAGATGACAACCGTATGTACTTTGTGCGTTGCGTGAACAATCAAGAAATAATTAATTAGTGTTAACTGCCCAAAGGTAGATGACCAACCCTATTCCTTAGGATAATTGGAACCAGTACATTAGGATAACAGGAGGTATTTTATTAACTCTAACTTAAAGGAGAGTATCTATGGCATTAACTATAGATCAAGCGTTTATTACGCAGTTCGAGAGTGAAGTCCACCTTGCTTATCAAAGAGCTGGTTCTAAACTCAGAAACACAACTCGCCAAGTGAACAATGTAACTGGCTCAACAGCTCGATTCCAAAAAGTCGGCAAAGGTGAGGCGGTCACTAAGTCAAGACATGCAGAAGTGTCAAGCATGGACCTCGTACATACTAATGTAGATGTCACATTGTCTGATTACTATGCAGCTGACTACATTGATACACTAGACCTACTCAAGACAAACATTGATGAAAGACAAGTAGTCGCTACTAATGCTGCAAACGCATTAGGAAGAAAGACTGATGACCTTATCATTGCTGCTCTTGACGCTGGTAACGGTTCAACTATTGCAGCTGGTTCAGCTGGTCTTACAAAAGCTAAAGTATTATCTACTTTTGTAGCCATGAACGAAGCTGACATCCCTGACGATGGAAACAGATACTTTATTGTATCTCCAGAGGGATGGGCTGACCTACTAGGTATCGATGAGTTTGTTAACACAGACTACATTGGCGCTGGCGGTTTACCTTTCCCAAGTGGTGTCACAGCTAAAAACTGGCTAGGCTTTACATTCTTTATGCACTCTGCATTACCTATCTCAACTAATGATAGAAAATGTTTTGCTTACCACAAATCAGCTATTGGTACTGCTACAGGATCGGATGTTAGAACGGAAGTAAACTACATTCCAGAAAAAGTTAGTAACCTTGTAACCTCTTATATGTCAATGGGATCGATCGCTGTCGATACTGCTGGTATATGGGAAGTCGTTATAGACGAATCGGTATAGGAGTAAAACATGGCTTTATCAGACTCAGAATTGAAAAAAGTCGGTGGTACTTCACCAGCTATTTGGTATTACAAATCAGCTGATGCCGTTGGTACTATAACTGGCTCTGGTTATTTTAATGATGTTACTAACAATTTGAAACAATTTGATATTATTCTTGTTGTTTCAGCTACTGGAGGTACTGCTGCTGTTGATGTAATTACAGTTTCATCAACTACTGGCAATGCAACCGTAACAACTACTGCGTTAGCTTAACCAAAAAGGATAGGGGTAGTGAGCGTTCGCAGCTACCCCTAAAATTACATGACAACAACAACATCAACTCCCTCAGGGAGTGACATAGACATAGCCTCAAGAGGATTAGTTCTAATCGGTGCATCACCGATTTCGTCGTTTTCTGGAACAACAACTGAATCCCAAGTAGCACAGAATCTGTATGAAGATATTGTAAGAACAGCTCTCACACAGACACGATGGAGGTTTGCCTCGAACATAACACAGTTATCAAGGCTAACAGAAACTCCAATAGATGACGATAGGTATGATGCTGCTTATCAAATACCACAAGAATCAATTATGATACATGGCGTTACTGTTAATGGTAACCCAATACAATACGAAATATTTACAGAGAAGTTATTCTGTAATGCTGGTGTTAATGACAAAGTTATAGCTGAATATACATATAGACCAGACACAACTACATTTCCACCATACTTTATTACAGCATTACAATTTCATTTAGCTTCTGTATTTGCTGGAGCAATAGCAGAAGATGAAAACAAATCAGCACTCTTTGAAGAAAAAGCACAAAGACAATATCTATTAGCAAGGAATGTAGATGCTCAACAAACTACATCTGAAAGATTAAGAATGGATAGATATGCTAAGTTTAGAGGTAACTCACGGACACTTGCTAGGAGATTCTAATGGCTAAAAAGATAAAATTTGTACAAACAGATTTTACTGTAGGCGAATTGGACCCTCGTATGAAAGCAAGGACAGACCAACCAGCTTATGCTGCTGGCTGTCAAAAACTTAGAAACGGATTAATAACATCACAAGGATCAGTATTTAGGAGGCCAGGTACTCTACATTGGGATGAATTAACTGGTACTACTACTCATGCTAGAGTAGAACCATTTGTATTTAATGAAACACAAGAATATCTTTTCTTATTTCAAATAGGTAAGATTGTTGTTTATGATGTAATAAGTCAAACACCTATATCAACTATATCAACATATACAGATGGATCAACAACTCCAGCTATACCTATTGATGCAAACAACATACATGAGTTTACATACGCCCAACAAGCCGACACATTTATTTTTACCCATGAATCATTTAATCCTATTATAGTAGAGAGAGTAAGTTCATCTTCATTTACTGCAAAGAAATTAGAATTTAAGAAATCATCTAATGTGACACAATTTACATATACTGGTAATGGTGGAACAGTAGACTTATATGAAATCTATCAACCCTACTCAAAGCTAGCAAGTAGTGATGTTACCATTAAACCTAGCTCCAATGTTGGTGACATTAGTTTACTTGCTAGTGATTCTTTTTTTACAAGTAGCATGGCTACTAACAAGGAGTCAATACTATGGCATGGTAAGGAAATAGAGATACATACAGTAGTAGATGGTACACAAGCTAATGGTATTGTAAAAGACAGACTTGAAATAGAGCTACCATTAAATCCATTTAGGTCTACTGCTGGAGAAAATACAGTAGAGGTTACATTAGTTAATCATGGCTTTAAAGCTGGTGATACATTGTCTTTAACTGGATTTGCTGGAGAGCCAGGTCTTATACAAAGATCAGGACTTAATGGTAACTTCCAAATACAAAGGGTTATTGATGACGATCACTTTATGATTGGATCAGATACAACAATAAACATATCGCAAGGTGCTGGTAACTTTGGATTCTTCTTGCCTGGAGGTAGTACTTATAATGTAGCAACAGGATTTAGTGTAGGTAGTAATGCTATATCTGCATGGGCAGTATACAATTCATCACATGAAGTAACTGGATATACAGGAACATCAGCTAATGTTGATCCTAATGGTAATGGGTCCAGAGATTTTGGAGGAGCTGGAGTTAAGATTACTGGAGCTAATCTACCAGCATCAAGAGAATGGAAAGAACAATCATTCTGTTCAAGAAATGGTTATCCAAGAGCAATAACATTCCATCAAAATAGATTATGGTTTGGTGGAACAACAAATCAACCAGATGCTTTATTCGGTTCACAGTCAGGAGATTACTATAACTTTGATGTCGGTACTGCTGCGGACAATGATAGTGTCCAAACTATTGTAGCATCAAATCAATTAAACGAAATATATCATATTGTGTCAAACAAAGGATTAGAAATACTTACAAGTGGTGGAGAGTTTCTTGTTATACAAGATGCTGGTACTCCTCTCACTCCAACGAATATTCAAATCGAAAGGATGACAGGCTATGGATCAACACGAACTAATCCTCATATATGTAATGGTAACACTTTTTATGTACAAAGGAATGGTAGAACTGTTAGAGATTTGGAAAGAGTATCTGCTGGAGCTTTTGCACCAAGAGATGTTTCCATACGGTCTAGCCATCTTATTAATACTCCTATCGATATATGTAGTTTCGGTGGTTCTGATACCAGACCTGAGGAATATATTTTCTTTGTAAATACAGATGGTACTGTGGCTGTATGTCATACTGTTCTATCTGAATCTATACTTGGATGGGTACTATGGGATGCGTCAGGACAAACAGCTAGTACCGATGGTCACTTAGATAGAGTTATGTCTATGTGTGCTGTTAACGAAAATATATTTTGGGTTACAGATAGAAATGGAGTTATCTCTTTAGAGAAGTTTACAAACTTTGATGAAATAGACTCTACAAATGAATGTCATTTAGATGACGCATACGAGGTTACTGTAGCCAATAATACAATTATAGGTATACCAGCACATCATTATAACAAAACTGTCCATGTAATCAAAAATGACGGCTCTTACAGAGGAACACAAACTGTATCAGGTACAGGAACATTGGATTCAAATTTGCTGAACTTATCAAATGGTGATAAAGCATATATAGGATATTCATATTTTATGAACTTGGAAACTATGCCAGTAGATTTTCAATATCCCGGAAGTGAATTGACTGGCAACATGAGGAGAATAACAAGAGTGAAAGTAGAAACTGAGGGAGCATTGTCAATGTCTGTTAATGGTAGAACATTATTTAACAGGACTACTGCATCTGGCCTTATACAACAGGACCCAGCTAGAGTAGATGGCAAACAGGATTTTAGATTGTTAGGTTATTCTCAGGACCCAACAATTCAAATAACACAGACATTACCAGCATCATGTGGAGTAATGCAATTAGTAAGTGAGGTAACAGTATAATGTCTAATCCTTTATATTTAGTAGCAGCTGGAATTAGTGCATTTGGTATGTTGTATTCTGGTAAGATGGCGAAAGCACAAGCCAAACAACAAGCGTACGAATTAAAAATACAAGAAGAAAATGAAAGACTAAATGCTATTGCAGAAGAAAATGCAATAGTAAGGGAAAATCAAAAAATTTTAAATGCTAATTTAACTATGATGTCTGGTGGAGAATCAGATTTAGCAGTCATAGATGATAATTTAGAAAGACAACAAAAAGATGTAGTAACATCAAAAACAAAAAGTTTATTAAAAATAGATTCTTTAAGAAGAACTGGTATTGCTACAAGACAAGCTGGTAGTGCAGCTCAAACAGCTTCACTAATAAAAGCTGGTGGTACATTAATGGGTGGGTATGCAGATTATAAAGGTTAGTTATGACAATAAAAAATAAAAGATTAATGACATCAATAGGAAATATAGGAATAGCTAGATCAGATACAGGATTTCAAGCAGCACAAGGTATTGGTCAAGCTATATCAGATGTAGGTCAAACACTAACACAATCATTACGAAGAAATGAACCTAATGAATCAAAACATCCTGATTACCAAAATTACCAATTAAGGTATAAAAGAAATGAATTTGACAAAAATGGTAAATTTGATGAAACAACATTTTTAACAGACTTAAACACAAATCCAAATTTAAGTGATTATGAAAAAGCTCAATTAAGAAATACAATTATTGGAGATAGCATAAAAGTACAAAACGACTCTAATAAATTAGAAGCAAAATATATTGCTCAAGATATAATAACAGGCAGAGCAGCAGAAATCAGAGGTAATGGTTTGTTTACTGCAGATGGTAAGGTTGTAGATATATCTGCATACTTAAGTGATGATACAGTAAAAACAACAATGAGTGCAATAAAAGAACAACTTGGGGAAGATGTATATAACAATTTTTCAGAAGCAGATTTAAAAGAAATTGAAATACACATTAATCAAAAAAGAGATGTATTTAGAAATGAAATAAGTAATGTATCGCAAAAATTATCTGAAAGAGAAAGTGCAAATAAAATAGAAAATGCTCATAAAATAACATTTAGAGAAAATATTGCATCAGCAAAAACAATAGAAGAAATACTAACAACTGTAAAAAACGGTGAGTTAGAGTTAGCAAGTAGACTTCAAAACTTTAAAAGTTATACACTTGGAACTCAATCTAATAAAATTATAGAAGATATAGCAACTGGAATTATAATTTCAGGCACATATACAAACAAACCTTTAGACCTAAGAAAAACAGAAATTAAAGATATTATAAGTTTATTAGACGGAACTAAACCAGAAATATTTATTGAGGGCAAATCATATACAGCAAAAACTATGTTTCAAGAAAACTTCATAGAAGCAGATAGCTATATAAGACTAGAAGCTGAATTAAATGGTTGGTTGGAAAATGTTGAAAAAGAAATAGATTTAGAAAACACAATAGAAATATTAAGTAAAAGAACAGTTAAATCAGAAGATACTCGTGGTGGTGTACAACTAAATACAACTGTCGATCAAAAGAATATGACATCTTTAGATAATTATTATGTTGAATCAATAATATCAGCAACAGAAAATAGTCAAAACACAACAGAAAGAAACTCAAAAATAGTATCTTGGTTGTTAACAAGTGAAGATGGACCAAGTAAAACAGGATTTATTGGAACAAAACTTTCTAAACATTTATATGATTTAGCAGAGGGAGATGTAACTGGAGAAACTTTTCTTGTATTACAAAACGCAATAATTTCATTAGAAGCTCAATCAGCTAACCCTTTAAATTTTCAAGTAGGAGAAGATAAAGAAAGTTTAGCCATAATAAAATTTATGAAAGAATTTAACTATACTGATGTATATGGAGATACTCCAGCTGAAAAACATAGAACTGTTTTTAGTCAAGAACCTTTTAATTTTAATGCTATTATTGTTAAAGAAGAAGGAGATAATGAATCTGTTGGAGATTATATAAGAAATCCTAGTTTTGCAAAAAATCTTTTTGCAAGAACAGACTTTGAAACTTTTGAAAAAATGGGCTTTACTGATAGATGGGGTGTGGGAGATAAAGAGCGTGTTAGAAATGTTTTGGCTCAAACAATATTAGCAAACCCTAATTTAAAAGATTATATTGATACAGCAATTATGACTCAATTAAGATTAAAGATTGGAGTTAACGAAGAAAGCATAGGTAAAAATGAGTTTGATGAAGTTATTAATAAAGCTATGGATATGTTTGCCGATAACTTTAGGCTTGATGAAAATAATATAAACGGAGTTTCAAGTGTATATAGCATTATACCAGAAAATTTCGCTAACGATGAATTTCAAAACATTAAGAAAGCAGTATTTAACAGAAATTTATTTACTGGGGAAAATGGAGAATTAACAGAAAACTTTACACCAAAAAATATTAAGTTTGAAGATGTTGGTTTATTCTACGACACAGAAAAAGAACAGTTTGTAAACACATATCATGCTTATTTTATAAATCCTGAATCTGGTGTTGCTTCACCTTTGTACAATGAAAATAATCAGAATTTATTATTATATGAAGAAAGTTTTATAGAGTCATTACCTAAAGAAATAACTCCAGAGATAGAAGATAAAATACGACTTAGGGAATTAAGAAGAAAAATTATGAGAGAAATGGTTAACAATCCATTACCAATGTAAATGCCAATATTTGAACAACAACCTGATGAACCAGTTATAAGAGTGCCAAGAGCATTTGATGGAACACAAGACGATATAGACAATGCTCCTACATTTACTAAAGCTGTAGGTTTGCTTTGGCAAACATTACCATTGTCTGAGTTTGCGTCAGATATGGATCAAATACAAGCAATTAAAGAATTTGGAATAGATGAAAATTTTGATTGGTGGGATAGCTCTGATCCATATTTAAGAAGTCAATACCCAGAAGAATTATATGATTCAAAAAACATACAAGAGTTACAACTTAGAGAACAAAACATAAGACAAAACTTAAATGCAAAACAAGAAATTGACAAACTGCATCCCTTTAAAAAATTTTTAGTGTGGGGTACATCTTTAGCCCAAGACCCTTTAATTCTTTTTAACCCATATAAAAAAGTAGAATGGGGTGGAAACATAATGAGAAATTTAGGTAAAAACTTTTTAAGTTCTGGAACAAGAACAGCTGGATTAGTAGCGCCGTGGGAAGTTGCAAGAGTTAATATGGACCCAACAGCTGATCCAGAAAAAGAATTACCATTAGTATTAGGAGGATCATTTTTATTAGGAGGTGCGTTATCTCCTATTTTTGCTAAATTAAAAGCTAATGCAAAAACTAAAACAGAAAAACTAGCAATACAAAAAGAAGTAGATGAAATCTTAGATGAGGCTATGGATGAAGTAGATAACTATATTACTAAAGGAACAAGAGAACCAGTTGTAAAAGCATCATTAGATAGAACAAAAGATCAAAAATATTTTGATATTGATGTGGACCCAAATAGAGAAGTAATATTGCGTGGGCCAAAAGATGACACAACAAGAGCTAAAGCGTCTGGTATTATTAGAAATGTTTTTAAATACCCACTAGGATTATCAAGATCATGGTATGATGAAAACCTTGATATAGCTAATGTTTTAGCAAAAGATGAATTAATATCAAAAACTTCTGCAAAAGAATTAATTGATATTACACATGGATTGTCAGGTGATTTTTCTTATTTGGTTAATAGAAATGTAGACGAGGGAATAGAAGCATCTGTTAATACAAAAGCTAAAACAAATTGGAATGGCGAAATACAAAATATATTTCAAGTCCAAAAAGAGTTATACGCAAGTCTTAATAACATTAGTCTATCAAAAAATGATGTGGGATCATTAGGAGGTACTTATGATAGCGCTGTGCAATCATCAAGAGTATTAGATTTTTTTAAAAGAGGTTTAAATAAAGTACCTCTTTTAAAAAACAAGATTAATACAGAGTTATTTTCATTTAAAAATGTAGGACATGTAATTACTATGGAATCAGGCATGCCAGCAAAATCTGCAAAAGAATTTTTATCTGAATATCGAAAAGTAATACCAGGCTTAACTAAATTATCCGATGAAGAATTAGAAAAAGTATTTCAAACAGTACAAAAAAGTACAGTTGTTAATAGAAGTGTGTACAAACGATTTGGAAATGAATTAAAAAGATTAGGTTTGCTACAAAACCCAGAAGGATTAAAAAAAACAGTAGCTAGATTAGAAAAAAGATTAGAAATATATAAAGGTAGAGAAAAACTTTTTGATAAATCAAAAACTAAGTATGGACCAGAAGTTTATGAAGAACTTAAAAGTCTAATGAGTAAAGTAAAAAACGAGATTGCATATCATAAAGCATTATTAAAAGAAGAACTTAATGCTCCTGTTAGACCTCCAAAAAATCAAGAACACTACATACCAATAGTTTATGATATAAATGCAGTTAGACAATACAGAACAATGATAGAAGATGAATTAGCTAAAACATTTGCTGGGCCTTTAAAAGAAGCAAGAATAAGAGCAAAGCAAACTGTAGATAATATATTGCAAGAGGGTGATGGACAATTTCAAAATGTTACAGGCAGAAATAAAGGCGGTAGTAGGTATTTAATGGGCAGACAAATTGCGTTGCCTAAACGAATATTAGCTCAAATAACTGAAACTGATCCTATGTTGCTTGGTAGAAATTATATAGCCAAAATGGGAGCAAGAATTGAAATGGCTAAGTTTGGAGATGGAGATATTATGCTAGGTAATATCATAGATAGAGTTGAAAACATTTTTATGGAAGCTATGTCAAAAGCTAAATCAAAAAAAGAATTTCAAAAGCTCCAAAATATTAGAGTTTCAATGATACAAAATATTGAAGATAGTAGAGATACTTTACTAGGAACAATGGTTAGTTCTTCACAAGCTGGTAGATGGGATTCAAGATTAGCAAGAGGTTTAAAAAACGCTGCTGCTATGGCTGTAGCTGGTAAGTTTGCTTTTAATGCTGTTGTTGATTTAAACGGTCTTGTAAGGCAATACAAATGGGGTCCAATATTAAAACAAGCTGGTCAAAGATTAATGAGAAGTAAAGAGTATAAAGAATTAACTCTTAAAGTTAATAGACCTATGTTACAGAGATTTGATGTTATTAATGAAATGGCTATGGGTAGTGTATCAAAAAGATATATTGCAGAAAATGGAGCATACCCTGTTGTTGGTAAATATCTTGGACCATTAGAACATTTATTAGATAAAGGTGGTGGAGCAATTCATAAAGTTAGTGGTCTTGGTGCTTTAACTGTATACATGAAAGAATTTGCTGGAAATCTTGCTATACAAAGTTTTGTAACAAGAGCTATCAAAATTTCTAATGGTATTAAAGTAGTTAATGGTAGAAGAACGCTACCAACAAAAGAATTAGTTGATGATTTAGATAACTTTCAAGCACTAGGTTTTAGTTTAGATGATATTATAGCAATAGGTAAAAAAGAAAAAGGAGTAACATGGAAAGAAGTTACTATTAATAATCAAAAATTATATGAAGTTGATCCTGACACATGGGTAGGTAAATCAGGGGAAAAATTAGCAAAAAAATGGGGGTACGCTATAAACTCAGAAGTTAAGATGACTATTATGACACCAGAACTTGCTCAATTACCGGGCCAAATGCTTGGTTTTTGGAGAAGCGCTATGCCAGATTATAGATCAGGAGCTAATAGAAGATGGAAAAGCAAAAGAATTAAATTAGAAAAAAAATTGAGTAAGGTATCTGATGAATTGTCGAAAGCCTATAAAAGAAAAGACAAGGTAAAAATAGAAGAATTAACAGATGAGTTTCGTACTATACAAAGAGATGTATCAATTAACGCAAGGTATTATATGCCATTGGTTTCTATGTCATTTCAGTTTTTTAATTTTGGTGTAGGAGCTGCACAAAAAATATTAGGGCCTTATGTGCAAGGCAGAGGACCAGGCATTAAAAGTGGTTTAGCTACTGCTGGAGCATTATCATATTTAATGCTTAATATGAAATATGATTGGTTTCATGAACAACCAATAGATTATCAAATTGCAAAAACATTAGAATATGCTGGTGTAACATCATGGATGTTTAACGCTGATACAATGATAGATGGAGTTTCAGCTATGTTTATGGATAATGATGAATCATTAGGTATATATAACTTTGTTAATAGTCCTTTTGATAACGATCAAGTAGATAAAATAAGAAGAATAGGTGGTACTCCATATCATATACCTTACAATGCTTATGAATTGCTGTTTAATAGAGATAACATGAATGAAAGAGATGTAGGAAAAGCTATAAGAACAATGATTCCATTTAATAATGTTCCATTTATAGAAGATTTATATAAAGGAACAGAAGAATTTATAAGAGAGAACAATTAAAGTGCGTTGCAATAGAATAAACATTAAGGAAAGTAGGTCATTATGGCAATAAGTGTATCAGATACAAGCCCAAGAGTAGAATATACTGTTGGCACATCATCACAAACTGTATTCTCAGTACCGTTTGCTACTGAACAAGCTGCGGATATTAAGGTTTTTGTGAATGATGTAGAGGCTACACAAGTAGCTTCTCTATCAGGACAGACAGGAACAGCATACATATTAAATAACATAGGTACTGCTAGTTCTACTACTATTGAATTTGCTACAGCACAAAGTAATGTGACCGTTGACATAATCAGAGATACATCTATATCAAGAACAAGTGACTACAACACAGGAGGGTATTTTGATATTGAGGACCTCAATGTTGAGTTATCAAGGGTAACAAGAAACTTACAAGACTTGGAGTTAAAAGTTGATCAATCTATTTCAGCACCTATACAAGAGGGTACGCCAGGAAATCTACCTACTGCGACTTCAAGGGCTGGAAAGCTCTTGGCTTTTGACTCATCTGGTAATGTCACCACTAAAACATCTGCTATTACTGAGTATCTTGGAGCTTTTTCAACTGATTTAACTAACAGGCCAGACGGTACTGCATTACAAACTGGTGACTTATATTACAATACAACAGCTTTAGAAACACGGATATGGACAGGCACAGCATGGGATTTGGTATTTGGTAGGGTTCAACCTATATCAACAACATATACTTCTTCTGGTCAAACAACACTAACTCTATCAGCAAGACCTAGTAGTGTCTTGTCCATATTAGTTATTATTGATGGTGTATTACAGAATGTTAATAACTATTCATTATCCGATAATGTTATTACATTTACAACTTCTCCTCCTGTAGGTGCTTCTATTGAAATAAGAGATTTTTCTTCAACAGTATCATCTGGTTCAGGAACTATTATTGATTTATCTGGTACAGAAATAACTCAAGCTAATATAGATTTAGATAAATTACTTGCTGATATATCTGCTGCATCAAACAGAATAGATACATCACAATTATCTACATCACTACAAGATCAAATATCTAATATTTCTACAGTAGATGGCAGAGTCTTGGTTCTTGAAAACATTATTACACAAAATGGTGTGCAAATTATTACAGATCAAGGAACTAAAATAACTGCATTAGAAACATTAACATCATCGTTAGATAATACTGTTAATGGTTCTGCATCTACATCACTAACATCAAGGGTAGCTGCTTTAGAATTATTACAAGTGCAAGGTACTGGTACTATAACATTAGACTTAAATAGAATTACCAATCTTGAGTCACAAGTATTTGAAGCAGATGGAACTACAAGAAGATTAGCTACACTTAATGAATACAACTCATTAAATGCTACTGTAAGTACAATTAATGGTACTACAACATCCCATGCCACAAGATTAAATAGTTTAGAATCTATTGTAACTGGTGGTACTGGTAATAGAGTACTTGCTACAATATCAGAATTAAATGCTGTAACCACAACTGCTGCATCTGCAGAGAGTACAGCTAATGCTCAAGCTGCAACAGTTACACAGTTAAGTACAACAGTAGGCGATAACACAACATTAGTATCTACTAACACTCAAAGTATAAATGGAATACAAGGCAAGTACTCTGTTAAAATTTCTTCAAATGGTTATGTTAGTGGATTTGGCTTAATATCTTCAGCTAATGAAGTAAGTGGATCAACTACACAATTTGCTGTAAATGCTGATAGATTTTGGATAGCAGATAGAAATAATGTTGGTACTGCAAAAACCCCATTTGAGGTTGTAAATGGTGTTACTAATATTCGTGATGCTGTTATTGATTCTTTACAAGCTAATAAAATTAGAGGAGATGTTAATAAAAACCAAGTAGCAGAAACATCTGGTTCATCATCTTTAACATCTTCTTATGTATTAAAACTTACTTGTGATTTACCAGCACCAGATAATACAGGATCAACAGCAGAGGGCCATGCTGCTATGGCTTTTGCTAGTTTATATTTCAGCAGTACATCTGATGGTATATATGGAAAACTAACTGCATGTACATTAACAGGAAGCACAGAGGGTACTGAGTATGTATTACATGATATATATGAAGATTGGTATGTATCTAATATGCACCTTAATGCTAGAATACCATCACAAATATCTGCAACAGGAAAGACAACAAGTGCAATTAGATTTAAACTATATGCTAAACATGATGGAACTTCCTGTAGTTTAACTAAAGCTAACATACTTGCTTGGGGATTAAGATAATGCCAAAATATACAGAAGAACAAATAAAAGAAAGAGAAGAAAAAGTAGCACAGGAAATGGAGCAAGCAGAAAAAGAAGCTGCTGCTCAAGATGAAGCCTATGCTCAACAACTATTAGACCAACAAGCAAGGTCTGATTCTGAATCTGATGGTTACTATATACAAGTACTAGGTGATAATGAGTATGGAACACAAATGGGTCCAGATAAAATAGATGATTCTTATGAATTAATTATCCCTTTTGTTGGTCAAGTAAGTAAAGGGTATGAATTGTATGTAGCAAGGAATGATGCTGGTGTTCTTGAACAAAGAATAAGAGAGGAAGATTTAGATTATTCTGGTAAAAGAAGAAACGAATACCCTAAACTAGCAGAACAATTAGATATGATATATCACGACATAGACGCATGGAGAGAAACTATAAAAGATATAAAAGAAAGGAATCCTAAAGGAGAATAACAATGGCTATAACTACAGTACACGGAAGAATGATAACAGACGGTTCAGTAGGAACTGTTGATTTAGATGGTAGTAGTGTTACAACTGGTTTTAGCGGAGTATCTAAAACTGATAATGGTGATGGTACTCTTGATATTGTATTTACTGCTGTAGGTGGTCAGACATATACTATTGTAACTCCTGATTTAACTGGACCAGCTGGACCTACTGGTTCTGCTGGAGCTACTGGAAGTGTTGGAGCAACTGGAGCGCAAGGACCAGCTGGACCTACTGGTCCGACTGGACCAGCTGGTACATCTGGTATTACTGTTACAGGATTTTCTTCTACATCAAACAATAATTTTACAGAAACTATTACTATAACTTTTTCTGATAGTAGTAGTCATAGCTTTACATCACAGAATTTAAGAGGAGCTACTGGTGCTACTGGTGCAACTGGACCTCAGGGTGCAACAGGAAACACAGGACCTACAGGACCAACTGGACCTACAGGAAATACCGGGCCTCAAGGTGCAACTGGTAATACTGGAGCTACTGGTACACATATTACAGGAATTAGTTTAACTGATAATGGAGATGGAACTTATGACATAGTACATAGTATGTCTGCTGGTTCTAATATTACAGTAACAAGTCCTGACTTAACTGGACCTACTGGAGCTACTGGTGCAACTGGACCACAAGGAGCTACTGGACCTCAAGGTATTCAAGGTATTCAAGGTGCTACTGGTGCTACTGGAGCTACTGGTCCTCAAGGGCCAGCTGGACCAATGGCAAATATTGTAGAAGATACAACTCCACAACTTGGTGGAAACTTAGACTTAAATGGTCATCAGATTTTAAACCTACCAGCTAATGGTGGAGTAGAAACATTTGTAGCTGATGGTGGTATTACAGCTGGCAAGGTTGTTGAAATGACAGCTGCTGGTAAAGCTAAAGAAGTTAGCTCAACAAATACACAAGATGCTAACCCAACTACTGGAACTCCTACACAAATAGATAGTGGAAGATTATCTGATAAAGGGTATACAGCAGTACATTATGATGAAACAAATGATGTTTATTTAGTAGCTGTATCAAATGGTACAATTAACGAATTGTATGCTGGTACTTGGTCTAACGGTACAATTACATGGGGTACTGGAACAACTATTGATGGTGGTAGTGTCGATGATGTTATTCATATATCAAGCGGTAGAGGTTATGTTTTTACAACATGCAGAGATCAAAGCAATTATGGTAAATTTAAAGTATATAGTGTAAGCGGAACAACTTTAACACAAGTAGGAAGTGAAGTAGACTTTGCTCCAGCTGGTTCAACTCCATTAGATTATAAAATGGTGTATGATACTGTTAATAATTATGTGTTAATTGCTTATTCAGCTTCTGATTCCCAAAACTATACATGGTGTAGACCAGTATATATAGCATCAGATGGTGCTACAACATTAGGTGCAAAGTCAGCTATATATTCTCATACAACTACAGCTTCAAATTATGAAACAGATTTTGTCTGGGATTCAAATGCCCAAAGAGCTGTATACTTTACTAAAAGAAATCATCTTGGTCAGGCTTATGGATCAGCTTTTGTAATACAATCAACAGGAACATCAAGTAATCCAACCGTTAATATTGGAGCAAGAGCATATATTGCTGGTGAGGTAGATCATACAGAGGAAATTTCTGCTACTTATGATTCAGATAATCAAAAAGTTGTTGTCACTTACTATAATGATACACAACAAAAACAAGAAGCAAGAATAGGTACAGTAACAGGAGGATCAACTAATACTATATCTTTCTCAAGTGCAACAGATGTCATTAATCTATCGAGTGCTGCTGGTGAAAACTCATCACTTGTTTACAATTCTGATTCTAATGAATTTTTATTTATATATAGAGATGCAGATGATAGTGACCACACTAAATATAAAACAATAACAAGTAATGGATCAGCTCTTACTGTAGGTTCTGGTGGTACAATTCTAACAGGCGATGGTAGAATAGGACCAAGATCATCAGTATATAAAGCTGGTAAAGGTGTATTGGCAGCAATAAGAGATGTCTCTGATAGCAGTAAGATTAAGACCTGGACTTATTACTATGGTTTCTCAACTTCTCATAACTTAAATATAGATACATACTTAGGGCTATCAAGTGAAACTGTATCAGATGGAGCTAATGTAGATATTAATATTATCGGTGGTGTTAATGATAATCAGACTGGTCTTACAGTTAATACAGACTATTATGCTACTACATCTGGTGGTCTAACTACTACTAAAGACGATAACTCTGTGTTTGTAGGTACAGCTATAAGTGCAACAAAAATTTTCTTACACACTAAAGCTAAGCTACCACAAGTAGATGGCTCTAACTTAGTTAACTTACCAGTATCTACTGTTGCTGATGTAACTGTAACTGCTGATGGAGATGTTGCTGCTGGTAAACCAGTTATATTAACATCTACTGGTAAGGCTCAACAAATAGCAGAAACTACAGCTTTCAGCAAAACTGAGGGTTCTGTTACAAATATCAGTACTAGACTAATAGGATGGGATTATAACTTAACTGAGAAAGCAGTTATTATTGCGTATAGAAACAGTTCAAGTCAAATGTGTTTAAGGGCTGCAACAGTAAGTGATAGTGATGGTAGTCTAACATGGGGTACAGAGTTTATAGCTAATAGTGGATCAACACAATATAGCGGTGACTTAGGTGGTAACCATTTAAAACTAATGTATGAAGCTAACATGGCAAGTGCCACAGGTGGCGAGGGTTACAACGCTCAATACGGTGATCGTGAAATATATGCCTATGCTATGAGAACAAACCAAAGTTATACACGCTATGGGTGTGGTTGGGTTACTCTTATTGGCAATCAAATATCTCCTCAGGATGACCAAGCCAGCAATACTTATGGTGGTTTCTACCAATTCTCTGGAGGTGGACAGAATCAATCTCCTGATTGGTTTGATATGTGTTGGGATAGAAGTAATAGAAACTTAGTAATAACATTTAAGTCTTATGTTAGTGGTCAGGCATACTGGCACATAGCATGGGCTTATCCTACAGGTTACAATCAAAATATGTCATTTAATAGACGACAAAGTGGTGGCTGGGGTTATGAACAGCAAAGAGGTAATTACGCTACTTCATCTAAACCAGTAATGGAATATGATAAAAGCAAAAGTAAAATTCTATATTACTATCTTGATTATACTTCTAATGATATAAAGGTAGAAAGATTAGATTATCAGGGTGGTTATGGAGTATACGGTAGGCAGTATTCAGAAACTGTAAAATCTGCTGGTGGTCTTACATACGATGTGCTGGATGTTGCTTATAATCCAGATCAACAGAAAAATGGTGTGCTTTATTACGCAAAGTATGGAACAAATCAGTCTTATGTGGGTATGATTACATTAGAATGTACTCAATCCTCTGGTTCTTCATGGAGTACAGCATCCAATGATACAACATCCTTATTTACTATGGATAATTCATCAAGTTATTCTTATGTAGCAGTTCAGAATGGTTCTAATCTTCGTTATGATGAAGTAGATGATAAGTTTTATTATGGTTTTGTAGACAGAGGTGACAGCAATAAGTTTAAAGTTGCTACTATAACAGCAACATCTGGAAACTATACAGCTACAGAAACAGAACACTATACTCCAGCTAATGGATTAATGGAAAACGCATGGCCTCCTGTATATTACAAACAATCTGCTGCTGATGCTTATGGTGGTTTCCATGTTATATACAGACAAGGTACTAATGGTTACATACATTACTACTCAGGTAAAACGCAAACTTCATCTAACTTAACTGGCAATACATTCTTAGGTATATCTAATTCAGCTGCAACTGCTGGACAACCAGTTATTATTACAATCAGTGGTGGTATTAATACATCTGTATCTGGTCTTACAATTAATGAGGAATACAAGACTGGTGTGACTGGTGTCATTGGTACTACTGGTACGGTAGATTTAGGTACAGCATTAGATACAAACAAACTATGGTTGAACGCTGGTTCTTCTTCTGGTGGAGGTGGAGGCGGTGGTCTTACATTAGTAGCTGATGGAGCTATTACTGAGGGTGATCCTGTTTCTGTAACATCAGATGGTAAGGCAGCTAGAACATTAAAAGGTACTAATGCTACTATAACTAAGACAGCGCTTCAAACTCCAGATGGAACAAACTCAAACTCAAGTAGTTATATTGGTGAAACACATTATGGTAGACACAGTGGTAAATGGTATCAGACATGGTTAGATAATAGTAATCATTGTCATGTTGCATGTGGTACAGATGATGGTACTGGTAATATTACATGGGGTACTCCTTTATCTTGGGGATCATCATCTGGTTTCCCAGCTATATGTGAAGTAAAGAATTATAATGGTGAACCAACGCTTATGTTATATCATGGGTACTCAAGTAACTTTTATTTAAGAGCTATTAAAGTAAATGGAACAGCATTAACTACAATGTATGAAAGTAATATTATTGGAAGTGCGTGGGATCCAACTGGTCAGGGTGTTACACAAGTTATTGAATGTGTAAATTCTACTACTGGTGGTAAGTCAGGACCTAATAATGAGTACGATCAGTTTGTAACTATGTCAGATTATAACCAATCGTGGAGTGCTGGTTATAAGCGTGTTATTGCTTGTAGCTTTACTAGTTCTGGTAATAGCGGTTATCAGTTTAATAGTCATAGTGCTTATGATGGCTTCGGTAGCTGGGGTTGGACTACTCGTACTGGTTGGTCGTATAGATGGTCAAGTGGTATAGTCTGGAATCCAGATGAACAAGCATGTTTAGTTTATGGCTTTGCTAGTGGTAGTGGTACTTCATCTATTAGAGGTAACTATATTTACTTTACTAATACCTCCAACAGTCTTGATCATTATGTTTATCAAGTTAATATAACACCAGACAGTAGCACAGTTGCTATGTCTATTGTATATGATAGTGCTAAAAAAATCTTTTGTGGTGTAAGAAAACACAGCAATGATAGTAGATGGCAAGGCGTTAACTTTAAAAGAAATGGTGGCAGTTGGACAACAAACTGGAGTGATATAACTCCTAACGCTGGTGGCTTTGCTTCTTCTTGGAGGTTGTTAACTCTTTACTATAGTCCGGCTGCTCAAAAAACTTATATGTTTATGGGCAAACAAACTAGCAATCAAAATGAACCAATACATTTTGGTGAGTTAAACTTTATTGATGGAGGTGCTAATACTTTAGTGTCGCCGAATGGCGAATGGACTAGCGGAACAACAGTTGTTAATGAGTTTGCTGTTACACCTACTGAATTCTATGGTGACATTGGATTCTCAAGGACTGTAGGTGTACATCCAACAACAGGGTTAGCCTTATTAAACTGGGGGTCTAGCTCTAGTACCTACTATGCTAAGTCTAGGTGTGTAGGATTTGGAGCGTATGATCGTACTGGTACATTCATAGGAGCTGCAACAAGTACTGTTGCTGATGGAGCTAATGTTACCATTACTGCTTTAGGTGAAACGAACACAAAACAATCAGGACTAACTGCTGGTAGTCCAGTATATGTAAGCTCAGATGATGCTACATTTACTCACACAGCTACTGGCAATACAGAAGTTGGTGTAGCTTTATCTGCTACTGATCTATATATTAAATCAAGTCATGGACATTAGGAGCTTATCATGTTGAAAAAAATAATAGTAAATAATAATGAGGACATTACATATACACCAGAAGTACCAGAAGATTTTGAAGGAGATGTTCCTGAGATTACTTTGTTCCATGAGAATGTAGTAATGAGGGCTTATCCTAATGAATGGAACTTAGATGCTACTGAAAAAGGAACTCATGTATCAGATGAAACATCTGTTCCTTATGTTACTATAGCTGATGCTACTCCAGATACATCTACAATATATTCAGATATAGAATTACCAGATGATTATGAAGATGGTAAGTATTGTTATACTGTAGATGATGGGTTCACATTAAAACCTGATGACATTGTACCAACAGGAGAAGAAGAATGACACAAGTAATAACATTAAACAGAGAAGATGAAACTGTAACATTAACTAATAATTATACTGATGAATCAGGTAATGAAGTAGCAGAAGAATTTGATGTAGTAGATAGATATAAAGATAGATGTCCTTTTATATTTCTTGATGAAGAAGTTGTATCTATTACAGATACTAGATTGGTAGTTAGTGGTGCTGATGGTGAAGAACTTTTAATAGTAGCTGACTTGAATTCATCTAATACTAATCATTACACAGGAGTAACTGATACACCAGAGGATTGGATAGCTAATAAATATTTTTATACAGAAGAAGATGGATGGGTTGCTGATGAAGATTTTGCTGATCCAAGAGATGAAGAATAATGGCTGGCCTATCTCCTGTTGAACAAGGTAAATTACTTAACGCTGTTAATAAACTAACAGATCAAGTTGAGGACTTGAACAAGAGATTACAGAACATGGAGCTACAAGTAGCAAGAGGTAGAGGTCTATTGTTCGGAATTATTTTTGCAGCTGGTGGATTATCAGCTGGCATTACAAATTTTTTAACTAAACTTGGAGGAAATTAAATGAAGTATGCACTATCCCTTATAATTTTATTTGGAATAACTGTATCTGGTTGTGCGTCTAGCCACATTGGAGTCAATGCTCAGCTACCATCAGACCAGAATATCTCTATTGAGATAAAAACTACTACTGAAAATGACAGTTAGCTCTCTCGATTGAATAGAAAGCCATACAGAAAGATTTAAACTCTATGACCTTATACTATATAGACATACCTAACTTCTTTTCTACGCTCATTTATGGGATTAATTTTTCATGATTGCCCTGTTCGGATCAGCACTTGGATTCTTTTCCAGTACAATTCCATCTTTGCTAGGAATTTTTGAGAAACGCCAGGCTCATCGTCAGCAGTTGGCATTACTTGAAGCACAGTCCAAGCATAAAATTAATATTGCTAACGCTCAAGCCGACATAGCAGAGGCAGAAAATATATATAAGCATGATCAGACACTAGCTACTAACTCTGCTGGTTGGGTTACTACATTCTCAGCTACATGCAGACCAGTCATTACATACTTATTCTTGTTCTCATATCTAGCTGCGAAAACTTTAGCTATCTTTCAAGCATATCAAAGTGGCATAGAGTTACATGAGAATCTTGATTTGATCTATTCAGATTTCGATGAGGGTATGGTGTCTTGCATTATTGCTTTCTGGTTTGGTCAACGAGCTATGATGAGGAAAAAATAATGAAAGTATCAGACTCAAGTGTAATATCTATACCATTAAGAAATCTTGTAAGCCTTATAGCTGGTAGCTGTATAGCTGTGTATGGTTACTTTGGTTTAACTGAAAGATTAAATTTTCTTGAGCATGAATTAGAATTAAAGAATAAAGATATAGTTCTTAACTCAGAGTTCAGAGTTAAATGGCCGAGAGGTGAGTTCGGTGCGCTCCCAGATGATGCACTTCAAGACATGCGGATTGAGCAACTGCAAGAATCAGTTGGTAAACTTAAGGAGCAATTAGATGAAATCAATAAAGATCGATAAAGACACACAAGTTTATGTTATACCAACTGGCGATAAGCTAAGAGTATGTATAGACCATGAGTCTATATGGAAAGACATGACAGTTAATGCGTATATGAATATGATTGCTGGGTGTCTTGATGCTATCCAAGAAATAAGACGAGAAGAAAAACTTTGTAAATGTTGTAAGGAGTAAACAATGTCACGCAATCCATTATCAGCCGATGAGTTATTAGAAGTATTAGAAGCAGACAACGAACATAAGAGTAGACATGATGCTGCTAAATCATTAGGTCTAAGCTATGCTACATTCAATGCACGATTATATTGTGCAAGAGAAAGGTTACCGGACTTAACTAAAGAACCTGAGTTTGAAGTACCAGACCTACCATCTGAGGAATTACCTATTGAAGAATTGATTGAGTATAAACGAAAGAGATTTCGTACAAGAAAGAAAGCTACTGATGCTCATGATTGGATAGATGTTAAAGTAAATATTGATGGGCCAGTAGGTATACTATGGATGGGTGATCCACATATAGATGATAACCATTGTGATTGGGAGAAGTTATACTCTGATGTAGAGTTAATTAAATCTAATCCAGCTATCAAAGGCGCATCGATAGGTGATGTACACAATAATTGGATAGGTCGCTTGTCACTCAAAATGAGTCCTAGTCAGGAAACAACTGATGCACAAACCTATCTACTTATTGAATGGTTGATTAACAACATGGACCCACTCATATTGATTCGCGGGAATCATGACAACTGGACACCTAGTGCAAAGGATCCGATGACATGGATGGAACAGCCAAAGAATATCTCTGCTGATTGGCAAGTTAAGTTTAGATTAAATTTCCCTAATGGATATCGTCTTTCGGTGGACGCACGACATGACTATCCCGGTCACTCTCAATATTCAAATCTTCATGGTCTGATGAAAGCGAGTCTATGGAATTCTGATGCTGATCTGTATATTGCTGGTCATAAGCATAACTGGGGGATTCAGAAAGTGGAGCAAGTAAATGGTAAAGTAAGTTCTTTAGTTCGACTAAGAGGTTATAAGTATCACGATCAATATGCAATAGATAAGGGTTTTCATCAACAGCAACATGGTCAGTCAATCTTGCAAGTGATTGATCCATACTCTCTAAGTGCTTCAAAGCAACTGTTCTTTGAGAATGTGGAAGAAGGTCGTGACTATCTTGAGTTTCTTCAAAAGAAATCTCGTTAAATATTTTTTGGTATTCATCCACAATATCTTGTGGTGCTTTCTTAATACCATTCATAACAGTAGAGTGGTCTTTGTTAAACAGTCTGCCTATCTCTCCGTAACTTAATCCAGAATTTTTTCTGATTAGTTTCCACATAACCCAGCGTGGTTCTGTTACTTGTTTGGTTCTTTGGTTGCCTTTGATTTCTTCTACAGTTAAATCATAATCCTCCATAATCTTATGGACTATATGTGTAAGTTTTTTATTTTTGAATTTCATTTGCATAGCTCTCCTTTATAGCAATTACTTATCTCCTTATCCACGCACAAAAAAAATAGGCACAGCTCCAATGCTACTGTGCCTATTAATCATCCGCTTGTGCCTTTGAATACTAACCTATTGATACACAAACGAATTAGGAAAGGAGAATCAATAGGTTAAAATGGTATACCATCGTCATCGTCAATCGCTCCGCCTGTTGTGGGCTTCGCTCCTGACTCTGATGATTTAGAATCTAGCATGGTAAATGTAGAATTGAATCCTTGAAGTACAACTTCGGTAGTATATTTTTCTACTCCGTCTTTGTCCTCATACTTTCTTGTCTGCAATTTACCCTCAATAAATACATTACTTCCTTTCGTAACATATTGTTCTATAATAGGAATCAATCCCTCTTGGAATACTACTACTCTATTCCATTCGGTTCTTTCCTGTTGATCTCCGCTCTTGTCTTTCCATCGTTCGGATGTTGCAAGACTAAAGGTTGCGAATCTTCCTCCTGTCTTTGTATCTCTGATCTCTGGGTCCGCTCCTAGTCTACCTATGAGCATTACTTTATTTAAACTTCCTGACATTTATTCCTCCTTATCTTGTTTAAATGAATCAGCTTCTACATCACTATAGAAGTCTGAGTATACATCAACACATTTAAGAACAACTCTATCGTGTCCTCTTTTCTCTGCCATAGCCAGAGGGTATGCGTTGTGTGTATTCTTACTGCTTGTTTCTCCAAAGGATTCTATCTGCAATCCTGTTACAGTATTCTTAGCAGTAGCTTTAATATATATGTTACCCATAATTTCTTTTGGTTCTCCATAGGTAACAATAATATTATTGTATGCTGCGATTCTTTGCACAGCTTGGTTACTTAATATCCATTGTTTGTTTTGTTTTAATTGCCAAGCTAACTTGTCGCTTTTTTCTATGTCTGGGCAAAGTTTTTTTATCTTATCCCATGCTTCTTCTCTATCCATTGGTTCCTCCTATTTAATTCTAATAGACACTATGCCATTTTTATTTCGGCTGGCAGTAATACCGTTGAATGTTACAGACTTGGCATCATCTGGTATCAGTTTCTTGAGGTGATTCTTATTGTGTTCATTCTCCTCTTTAGACTTACTGAATCCAGTATTGCTTACTGAAGTTTCTATTGCTTTATCAATAAATTCTTTAGCCCAATTCCAATCTGCACATTCGTTAAGATTATACACCTTACCGCTTGCACATACAATATCTTTTTCTATTGGCACACCAGTAACCCAGTCTAATTCTTGTGATAATTTCCACCATTCATCTCTGCGTGGTTTCTCTCCATCTTCATAGAATCTTGCATCGTCATGCCAATAGTCATGGATTAATTCTCCTAATTCCATAGCTCTTTTCATGTAGTCTGCAAGAAAGTTATCATCTCTTTTAACTATGTCATGCTGTTGTCTTTTGTTTCCAAAGATAGCTGAGATCATTATCTCATGTGTACCCCAGACATACATGTGATGCTGTAACTGTGCATAGTAATTCTCAATTACTTTATCTAAGTTACTGTACTCTCCAGTATGTTTAAGCTCTACTAAACTAATACTTTTTATACTATCATTTGGATGATTAATAGGTACATCTGAATAAGCTATGTCAATAGTAGATGCTAATGTAAATGGATGAGATGTACTATCAGACTCAACAACACAATGGGCTTGTTCATACATTAGTTTATGTTGATGTCCGTAACCAATTACATTGTTTCTTGTTAACTGTTTGTTAAGCCAACTCGTATGGAAATATTCAGTAGCTAATCCTAATTGAACAGGGAACACATTAGACAAATCATCTTTGATATGCTCTATCTTTTGTTCCCAAAGTTTTTCTAAATCATAGTAGTCACCACTAGCTATTGCTCTTGCATCACTACTACTTATCTTATCCTGATAGTATTCTTCTCTCGTACCAGTATAGGTTGCACATTTATATATTTTAATTGACACCTCTATCCTCCATAACTTTTACTTTTTTGTACCACTTACCATTTTTAAAATAGACTGTATCTCTAAGTGGTCTTGAGTTACCGCCTGTGTGGGAATACTTCCCTTTATGATTCTTATCTTTAGCCATGTTAAAGACCAAAGATAAATGCAAGACCATTCAACAATACAATTCCAGATAGAATTGCTGTCATCATAATCTTAAGGTATTGTTTAACTGCGTATTGTAGTTCTTTCTTTTGAGTACTCATTTACTCCTCCTCTAATTGTTCAGCAATTTTTTTATGAGCGTGCTGTAATAACTCAAACACTTCCACTCGTGGAATGTATATCTTGTTAGCATGTGTTCTAATATTTTTTATGCTAGGGTATTCAGATTCTTTAACCATCTTAGATACTGCATATTGAATAGCATCAGCTGGAAATATTTTTAATTCATTAGAGTACACAGCATAGAAGTCTTTCTTCTCTTGCTCTGTATCTGGTAACACATGCTTGTTAACTAAGAACAATAGATACAAACACTCAGACATTTGTTCTAATGTAATAGGTTGCAGTCTATCTATCATAAACTGTAAGTCTATATCCAATTCATCAAGTGCTGCGTTTATTTCTTTCTGGGATTTGTAAGACCTTACTTCCATCTGTGCTTTGTATTGCACCCCTGTCAACAATTCCTTGCTGAATGGTGTTTGCAGATGTGCTATTGGTTTCGTATCTATTATAATAGTGTCCTTCTCGTAACCAGTTACTTGGGTACTTGATGTATCTTTGTTCGATTTTATTTTGTTGGACATATTTTCTGTACTCTCTTGCTCCATTTATTATCTCCTGTTCTGTTGCGCCATCATCCCTTATCGCATTGACATACGCAGTCATAGCTGGAAATATTCCACTAGCATTTGGATATGCTTCCCAGAATAATTTGAATCCATCCATGAGTTTAAGTTTAATGAGGTCTTTCTGTTTGTATACTTTCATTAGTAGTCTCCAATTTAATATCACAGTCAAGGGCCATAGCCCATGAAGTTAAATTGAAAGCACCTGGACTTCTAATACCACATTCCCATTTACCTACCAACCCATCAGCATTACCCATGCGTTGATCCAATTCTAATTGAGATATATTCAAACTCTCTCTCCTTAGTTTGAATTGATATATCAGTTCCCAATACCATGATGGTTTGTAACCTACACGATTAGACCTTGATGCTATCCATTCATTCTTATCTGCCATAACAGTATAGCATAGGTGCTTTCGTTTTTAAATCAAGATAGTTTTTTAATGACCTCATCTATTGATATTGATTGTAGCTTACTTAAAGATGTAACAGATAAGTTATCTTCTGCATTAAACATAACAGTATCTTTAACTGTTGACCACAATTCAGGATTAAACCATTCAAGTTTAAAGCTATCATTAGATATATATCTATAATCTCTTATACCTAAGTGTTTATCTTGAATAGTATCATTAAACTTTTCAATATCAGAATGTAGCTTATCCCTAAGATCATTAACCCTATCAAATTCTTTTTGAATAGCTTTATTTCTAAGACTAAAATCTCTTATTTTATTTGTTATCTTTGGATTGCTAAGTGCTTTATTAATCATGTGTTTGCGAACAGCTGGTCTAACTCTTTCTTCTATCCACTCCCTATCTCTTACTCTTACTTTAAATTTTGCCATGTTATTTCTCCTTGTTATATGACATTAATAAAATCACTAGCATCTTGTTCAGATGTAGTGACAACGATACGCCTCACAGTCCTACGACCGTGAACGATTTGCATGGGCATAGGTTCGCCCATCAAATTCAATGTGATAGTGTATATAATGAATACTAAATTACATACTAATAGCTTTCAATCAGTAGACATAATGCCCTCCAACTATCTGTTAGAGGAATTATCCTAAGATAAAATACTAATTACTATCTTGACATTAAGGTATTTTAAATGTGCCAAAGTATAGTCAATGTGAGTATACAAAATGTTAGCTCGATAATATTTTTTATATCCAACACTTGTAATCTCCACAATGACCACCCTCTGCACCAGTACCACAGTACATACAGATACCAGCTTGTATTGCTATCTGTCTTAGTCGTTCTGTTTCTGCTTGTTCAGCTAATGAATCCATCATCTGGTCCATCGCCTCATCTACGAAATGTTTTTCTTTTGCCATTCTTTCTTCTCCTGATTTTGTTTGGTGCGTGATGAGTATACTAAGCAGTTCGTGTGGCCTTTCTAACTAAGGGTTTCCCATGTTATGGTTACACCATGCGATGGTTTACCTACTCTGATTGACTTGCATTACATTCAATCAAGTGTGCAGTCTAACGATACTTGGATATGATTTTTTCAGCACTTATCATACCGCCTCTGTGCGTAATACTCATCACGACTTTATCATATAATGTCTGGTTCGTGTGCGACACGCTGAAGATACTTACGATGTCGTATTTTCTTCGTCTGATTTTTGGTTACTCATCCTAGTATTTGTAACTCCGCTCATCAGTATTGCAATCCCACCCATTATATAAATTCTATATGTTTCTTATATCTACATTATGCTTTTGTTCTGCTGCAAAAGCACATGCAATAATCTCCTTCTTAAAAAAATTCTTTTGTTCCATATACTTAGCGTCTTGCAAATGTTTCTTTGCCCATTGATAACGCTTTTTAATTTCGTATAAGTCTAGGTCTAAGCTACTGTGTTGCATTGTCTTCCTCGCTTCTAACTAATTGTAAACCCTCAGTACTAAGGAAATGTATAGTGTTATTACAATTACTTGTAATACTTTTCCTTTTATCTGGGTTACCGTATTCATCAAACTTAATGTATACCCATCCCTTATCTCTAAATGCTTTAAGCCTGGAGCTTATTGATACTTCTTTAATACCAGTATACTTTGCTATCTCTGAGAATGTACCACCAGTATTTAAACTCTTAGTTAAAGCATGTAATATCTTATAGTCTTTAGTGTTAGTCCATGTATTCTTAGATGTAGATGGATCGTTCTTCCTTGTAGGTGTAGGAAATTTAATTACATTTATATCAGTCGGTATCGCCATCTGTACCTCCGTATGATTGTATTGCTGCGTCTTGAACTATATTATTAACAGCAAAATTAATTGTAGTAGTAATCATAGTCTTTCTCATCTCATCAGTTACATCCTCAGCGTGACCAGTCATTGACATCACTTGGTCAACAACATATTTAATATGTTTCTCATCCCTTTTATCAAGAACTAATTTGCCACCATTTTTAAAATCATCTGTATTTCTGTAATGATCTTCGATGCCTTTTAGTATTTGTTCTCTATAATAATTACGCATTGATCCGTTAAGATCAGGTATTTCTTTAGTCATGTTTATCTCCTTATAATATTATTAACATAATCCACATTAATTCACAACAACTTTAGGTTCTTTGTTATCCAATATCCAAGTTGCTGCCTTACTCGCTTGAGCAATACACTTAATAAGATACTGGCTGTCATCTTTAATAGCTCTATCCCATGATGCTATGTATTTAAGATGATTAGGTTGTGCTTTAGCAATCACACCTAACTCCGTGCATACCATTATACTACACATCTCAGCTATTAATTCTTCTTTAGCTCTACTCTCTTTGCATTTGTGGTATGAATCCATATCTCTATCAAGTCTTGATGGATGGCCTGTAAGATGACCAGCCTCATGGAATATAACAGATAGATACTCTTGAGTAGCATCTGATTCTCCATCAATACCAAAGAACTTCCATTCATCTGGCATTACAATAGTATCAGTACTTAATTGATAGTAAGCATGACTACCTTGATGTTTAAGTTTAGCTTTTTGTTTCTTCATAAACTTAGATATTAATTCTTCACAATCTTTATTCATATCAACAGCATTAACTTTAGGTTCATCATTAAAGATAGCATAGTCATGGTCATTCCACTTTGGAATAGCTTTATGTACTGGTTTAACTTGGTCACCATTAAAGCCGGGTACTGTTTTCCATTTGACTATATATTCTTTACCAGTATCTTTGTTCACTCCAAAGATAGGTGTTATAATTCCACAGTTACTTGCATCTTTAGGTGCATAGCCCATCTTAATCCAGCTTTTATATGTTGCCCAGAATTTAGATTTATATCCATTCATTTCAGATACCATACTCATTAACATATTGTTAACTCCTTTGTATCTATTAAGTTTATTATCTTTTAATTCTATATCTAAACCAGATGCTTTGTATTGATCTTCAAAGGTAAGCTGCCATGTTCTTTGCCACTTACCCTCCTCATTACCAGCATCTTTTATTATAGATAAAAACTTAGAGTTAAATTTTTCTGTGTTAAACTCATACACTTTACTTGTCTTACTCATTGGTTCTCCTTTACTGCGTTAACATCTGCGTTAGCCCAGTCTACTTTAATAAATTCAGTGTTGTTAATTTTAATATCAGTTACTCCATAGTCTATATCTTCAAGCCATGATCTGATTTCATTAGCGATATGTTCTTCATCATACCATGTGTCATCTTCATCATTTGAATCATCTCTTGATAGAGTAAATGATACATTAAATATTTCTATTGCCATTAGTTTCTCCTTAAAAAAATTTGTGAGTAGAAGATATACAATGGGGAGATTGGGTTTTCTTCTACTCACACTATCTGTTTGCACTTTTAAAGTCGTTCCAACTCAACAGATAAAAGATGGGGATGACTATAAAATACCACCCAGCTACCTTAAGTAGCTGAGTGGTAAGTTATATCCTAAGATATAACTTCTGAAGTCTGGACTTCAGTATTCGGATTAGCTTTCCCATTCAA
>Ga0208410_1000210_pt1 | contig 37011 bp, 26 predicted proteins | sample ETN02SmetaG_3_FD_185787 | JGI IMG/M metagenome (GOLD analysis project Ga0208410, IMG submission 185787) | Marine microbial and viral communities from oxygen minimum zone, Eastern Pacific Ocean - ETNP2014F10-02SV257 (SPAdes) (version 2) | ecosystem: Environmental > Aquatic > Marine > Oceanic ... | reverse complement strand
TCGCGTCGCGCACGCACCGCTCGTTTGATGGCATTCTCCGGACGCGCAAAGTTCCCTCCACCGTATCTCGACATCACCCTCGACCGTCCGAGCGCCGACGCTCCCTCGTCGTCGTCGTCGCCCGCGCGCGACAAAGGCGGCGTCGAGGCCGACCGCGAGGAGCCTCGCGGCGGAGGACGGGGGCGTTCGCGGGTCGCGGGCGAGTGTCTTTTATCAGGTTTGACCGTCGTCCAGTACGAGTGCCGAGTCCGAGTCGTCCCGTTTTTGTTTTCTGGGAGGGTACTATCGGTAGTGTTTCGGACGCGTGGGTCGTACTCGCACGAGTGTATGCGGGATGCGAGTGTGTGTGAACGAGAGGATGGGATCGATCGTCGATCGCGTCGTCGTCGTCGAGGCGGTTGGCGACGCGCGCCGAGCCGACGCGCGTGTTTCGGCGGAGGACGTCGTCGCGTCGCGGTGGCATGGTGGACGAAGAGACGGTGGATAAGACGGAGGTGTACCTGAGGTATCTCCCGCGATCGGCCACGGAGGCGGCGATACGCGAGATGCTCGCGGGGTGTGGGAAAATCACTCGAGTCTGGGTCGGGCTCGACCGCGAGACGAACGCGTGCAAGGGATACGCCTTTGTCAACTTTAGCAAGAATCGCGAGGCGCGCGAGTGCGTGATGCGGATGAACGAACATCCGAGGAATTATCTCGATGGGAAGCACGTGGTGTTTGAACACGCCAAGGCGTGGGATGGGCACGAGAAGAGACGGAACGCAGAGGCGAGCTCGAGCGGCGGCGGCGGCGGCGGAGGGAAACGGAAGGACGCGACGACGGGTGGATCGGACGGACACGCGAGCGGTGGATCGTCCGCGAACGCGAACGGTACGCGCGAGGGTAAAATTCGCAAGAAACAGCGATCGAAGACTAGACTTGGCGCCAAGGCGAGGCAGAGGGCGAAGAAGCGAGCGGCGAAGGAGGCCGCGGCGGCGGGTGGCGGCGGCGAGTGAACGACGCATCCATCGTCCTCGCGTCGGCGGAGTGAGTGTTGAATTTTGTATCATACATAATTTTTCATCGATATCCACGCGTCCATCGTCGCGTTCGTCGGTCGGGTTTCATCCGTCGGAGTCTCGAACGAGCGCGCTCGGCGAACCACACATCGCGAAGCTTCCCTACCCGACGACGACGCGCGAGAGCGCACGCTCGCGATGGGGATCCTAGAAAAGATCAAAGACATCGAGCTGGAGATGAGTCGCACGCAGAAGAACAAGGCGACGGAGGGACATCTCGGCATCCTTAAATCGAAGCTCGCCAAACTCCGAACCGAGCTTCTGAATCCACCCAAAGCCGCGGGAAGCTCGGGTGAGGGATTCGACGTCGTCAAGTACGGTCACGGTCGCGTCGCGCTCATCGGTTTTCCATCCGTGGGTAAGTCGACGCTGTTGTCTCAACTCACGGGTACGGAGTCCGAGGCTGCGGCGTATGAGTTCACCACGCTGACGTGCATACCCGGGGTGATTCATTATAACGACGCGAAGATACAGTTGTTGGATTTACCCGGAATCATCGAGGGTGCGAGCGAAGGGAAAGGAAGAGGGCGACAGGTGATCGCGGTGGCGAAATCGAGCGATCTGATCTTGATGGTGTTGGACGCGTGTAAGAGCGAGGCGGCGAACTCGAGGTACGCGCACAAGGATATTTTGACAAGAGAGTTGGAAGCGTGCGGATTGCGATTGAATAAGCGACCGCCTTTGATTTACTGGAAGAGGAAAAAGGCGGGTGGAGTGCAGGTGAACAACACCGTTCCGGGAGGGTTGACCAAGATTGATGAGAAGACGGTGGTGCGAGTACTGCAAGAGTATAAGATTCACCACGCCGAAATTTTGTTCCGAGAAGACTGCGACGTGGATCAGTTGATTGATGTTTTAGAAGGGAATAGAAAATACGTGCGATGTCTGTACGTGTACAACAAGGTAGACGCACTGACGATCGAGGAGGTGAACACGCTATCGCGCCGTCCAGACTCTGTGTGCATCTCGTGTTACATGAATTTGGGCATGGAGTACTTGCTCAAACGCGTGTGGGACGCCATGGGCTTGGTGAGAGTGTACACCAAAAAGATGGGCGAAAAGGTTGATTTAGAGGAACCGGTCGTGTTGAGCGACGCGCGTGGTGGAATCACGGTCAAGCACTTTTGCGCGCAGCTTCATGCGGATTTGCCCAGGCAGCTCAAGTACGCCTTGGTCTGGGGCACGAGTCCGAAACACTATGGCCAACGCGTCGGATTGAAACACGGTTTAGAGGATGAGGATGTGGTGCAGATCGTGAAGAGCGATCGTCACCACTACGAAGACGGGGTTGGACGTTTTAGTACGAAGAAGCGCAACGATCCGGCGAGAATTCAGGACAGAGTGAAGAAGGAAAAGCTCAAAACGTAGTAGCGATCGTGGTTGTAGTGTAAAAGTTCATTAGAATAAAAAACAAAACGGAAAAATCAACTATTATACTGCCTTTTCAACGCGTATTCCTCTTCGGGCGACAGCGAATGACTCGGCCAACCGATGCTGCGGCGGTTCCTACCAGTCAAAGCCTCGGTCGTCTCTTGTAACTGACTCGCGTCGTAATCCGCGCCTACGGTGTACACCGGATCTGTGAGCACATCGACTTCTATCAAATCTTCAGCCTTGGTGAGCAGCTTGGCGCAATCCGGCGATAGATGGCGGAGGGTAAGCGTTTTGCCCAGACTGCGGTACTTTTCCGCCAACTCATCGATGGCGACCAGCGCGGAGCTATCCCACACCTTGCTTTGCGCGAAATCCAAGATGACTCGATTGAGCGGTTCATCGCGAGGATCGAGCTTCTCGGTGAAGCTCTGGACCGAACCGAAGAAGAGCGGACCGGTGAGCTCACACAGAGCCTCCGAACCATCGATTTGTGTGCGCGAGACATCGATGCGTTGCGATGATTTCCACGCAAAGCCGAGGGCGGACAACACGACGCCGGCGAACACGGCGACAGCTAAATTCGTCGCCACCGTGACGCCGGTGACCAGCAACAACACGACGGAGTCGGTCTTCGGAATCTTCTTCATACGGGAAAAGGACGTCCAATCGAAAATATCCAGCACGAGGCATAGCATGGTTCCCGTTAGGGCAGCCATGGGAATGCGCTCTATGAACGACGCACCGAAAGACACATAACTTAAAATTGCGAGCGCGCACGTCACGCCCGCCACCCGCGTTCGGCCGCCAGAGTTGACGTTGATCATCGACTGTCCTATCATCGCGCACCCACCCATGGCTCCGCACGCGCCGTTCACCAAGTTTCCGACGCCCTGTGCGATGCATTCGGTGTGCGTCGCCGTTCGCTTTTCAGTCACGTCATCGACGAGTTGCTGCGTCAGCAGAGTCTCGATCAAACCCACCGCGGCGACGGACAATGCATACGGCGCGATGACTGTCAAAGTTTCCAAGCTCACGGGCACGTTCGGCAGATGCAACGATGGCAACGCGCCGGAGACCGGTGCGACGTCTCCGACGGTTTTCGTCGCGATTTTAAACGCGTTGGTGAGCGTCGCGCAAGACGCAATGGCCAACAGCGGCGCGGGAACGCCCTTCGGCACGAAGGATAATTTCGGAATCGTCCGTATGAGCGCCATCGTGAACGCGGTGAGCGCAAGAGTGGTGCTGAGCGCATTTCCAGATAAGCCAGAAAACGTCTCCAACTGCGACATTCCGATGACGATGGCCAAACCGTTGACGAAACCAATCATACACGGTTGCGGAACCAGTCTGATAAACTTGCCGAGTCGCATCGCCCCGCACGCCACCTGAATCACCCCCACGAGTAACACCGCGGCGAAGAGATATTCAACGCCATGACTCGCCACGAGCGGTGCGACCACCACCGCCGTCGCTCCGGCGGCTCCGGAGATGACCCCCGGTTGCGCGCCCAACAACGCCGTCGCCAAACCCATGAGCGCCGCCGCGTGCAATCCGACGATCGGCGACACGCCGGCGACGAACGTGAACGCCAAGGATTCGGGAACCATGGCGAGCGATACCGTCAATCCGCTCAATACCTGCGTCAACGCGCCCGCGCCGTCAAAGGAGCCCGCCTCCGACGCGTCCCCGCTCGCGCTCGCCCTCGCCCTCGCGAGCTCGCCTCTCACCGACCCCTCCGCGCGAACGACGCCGAGGCGTCGGGAACCACGGCGAGAGACATCGCGCGTCTCCACCCCCCCTCTCGCGTCGTCCTCGACGCCCACCGACGCCTCGGTCGCGCGCGCCCGAACGACCAGAGATAACGGTCCGCCTCGCGCGCCTCGTCCGACGCGCGCGACGCCTCGTCCGACGCGCGCGCGCGACGCGGACGTCGACGACGTCACCACCGACGTCACCGTCGCTCGTCCCGCGCGCGTCGCCCGCATGTCGCCCGAGAGAGACGCGCGTCTTCCTGTCGCGGCTCCGCGCGAGGCGCGAGTATGGGGAATCACATCAACCCGCGCGAACGACCCGACGCGACGCGATCACGACGACGCGCGCGCGACGAGACGGTGCGCAAAAAATCACTCGCACGACTCGCGTCGTCGCGCGCGACGACGCGACGCGCGACGACGCGACGATCGACGATTTCGAGGCATATCGTAACACGACGGTTCTTGATTCGTTACCGAGTCCCCCGGGTCGCACCGACTTGAAATCTTTCTCTCCTCCGGGCGACCGGGCGACCGGGCGACCGCACACGGCGACGCCGGACGCGCGCCCGCCAGAGGACGCGCGCGCACGACACCGAGACGCGCCGTCATGCCTCCGTCCGACGACGTCGACGAACACATCGATCCGGAGGATGAAATCGCCTTCGAGGACGCGGACGCGGCCGACAGAGAAGCGGAGCGCGAGGAGGAAGGGAGCGAGTACGGGAGCGACGAGGACTTTGACGCGACCGAGGTGCGTTCGAAATCGTCGCGCGCGGGTGAACGCGCGAGCGAACGCGCGCGATGGCGCGTTGAGTCACGCGCGAGTGGGCGATGATCTCGATCCGCGGGTTGACCTCGGGACGGGGCGTTTCGAAACGAGCGCGAGGCGCGGACGCGACCGCCGACGCGCGAGGCGCGATGTGTGAAGATTTTCGAGCGGTGCGCGCGAGAGTAAGAGACTGACGTACTGTGGTCGCGCGCGCAGGAGGCGTTGAGATCGCCGGGATCGAAGGAGGTGGCCAAGGCGGAGCGAGAGCGTCTGCGAGAGATCAAGCGGGAACAGGCGCGCGAGTTGGAGCGAGTGCGCCAGGATCAGAACGCGGCCGTGGCGGGAGAGAATAAATCCGGAAGATGGAAGTTTTTGTTGGCGCAGACGGAGGTGTTCGCGCACTTTTTGTCGGGGACCAAGGCTGCGAAGGACGCGGCAAACAAGGGCAAGCGCGGCAGGAATAAGAGTCACGCCGCCGAGGAGGACGAAGATGCCGAGCTCGTGGAACACGCGGAAGATTACCAGGCGGTTCGTTTGACGTCGCAGCCGACGTGCATCACGGGTGGTAAGATGCGGGAGTACCAGCTCGCGGGTTTGAACTGGATGATTCGGTTGTTCGATCACGGTATCAACGGCATCTTGGCCGACGAGATGGGTCTCGGGAAGACGTTGCAGACGATTTCTTTGCTCGGATACTTGCACGAATACCGCGGCATCACCGGTCCGCACATGGTTGTCGTGCCGAAATCTACGCTCGGTAACTGGATGAACGAATTCAAGCGTTGGTGTCCGGTCATTCGCACGTTTAAGTTTCACGGAAATGCCGAGGAGCGCGAGGCGCAAAAGGCGCAATTTTTGGTTCCGGGAGGTTTCGACGTGTGCGTGACGTCGTATGAAATGGTCATCAAGGAGAAGAACGCGTTGAAGAAGTTCCACTGGAGATACATCATCATCGATGAGGCGCATCGTTTGAAGAATGAGAACTCTCGTCTCTCTCTCGTGCTCAGAATGTTCAACACGAACAACCGCATGTTGATCACGGGTACGCCGCTTCAAAACAACCTACACGAGCTCTGGGCGTTGCTCAACTTTTTGCTCCCCGAAGTCTTTGGTAGCGCGGGTCAGTTCGACGAATGGTTCTCGAACGTCGAGGAAGGCGAAGGCGGATCCGACGCCGTCGTTTCGCAGCTTCACAAGGTATTGCGACCCTTCTTGTTGCGTCGCCTCAAGACAGAGGTGGAGACGAGCCTTCCGCCGAAGAAGGAGACTATTCTGAAGATTGGCATGACGGAGATGCAAAAGACGTTTTACAAGCGCATCTTGCAAAAGGATATCGACATCGTCAACAGTGGTGCCGATCGATCTCGTCTTTTGAACATCGTCATGCAGCTTCGTAAGTGCTGCAACCACCCGTACTTGTTCCAAGGCGCCGAACCGGGTCCTCCGTACATCACGGGCGAACACCTCATCGAGTCTTCTGGTAAGCTCGCTCTGTTGGATAAGCTCTTGCCGAGACTTCAGCAGCGTGGTAGCCGCGTCTTGATTTTCTCCCAGATGACTCGTTTGCTCGACATTCTCGAAGATTACTTGATGTACAGAAGTTACCAGTACTGCCGCATCGACGGGAGCACCGACGGCGCGGTGCGAGAAGACCACATCGACGCTTTCAACAGGGAAGGTTCTGAGAAGTTCTGCTTCTTGCTTTCGACGCGCGCGGGTGGTTTGGGTATTAACCTCGCCACCGCGGACACCGTCATCATTTACGACAGCGATTGGAACCCGCAGATGGATCTTCAAGCGATGGATCGCGCGCACCGCATCGGTCAAAAGAAGGAGGTGCAAGTGTTCCGTTTCTGCACCGACGGTAGCGTCGAGGAGAAGGTCATCGAAAAAGCGTACAAAAAGCTCGCACTCGATGCGCTCGTCATTCAACAAGGTCGTCTGCAAGAAAACAAAAAGAACCTTGGCAAGGATGAACTCTTGGCCATGGTTCGTTTCGGCGCTGAAAAGATTTTCGATTCGTCCACCACCACCATCACCGATGAAGATGTCGACGCCATCATGGCTCGAGGTGAAGAAGAGACGAAGGCGCTCAATAGCAAGATGCAAGGTTTCACCGAGAAGGCCATTCAGTTCTCCATGGGTGCTGAAAACTCGCTCTACGAGTTTGAAGACGAGGACGACAAAAAGGTGGACTCTCTTCCGGAGGGCATCGACATGAAGACGATCATAAGCAGCAACTGGATCGATCCGCCGAAGCGTGAACGTAAGAAGAACTACAATGAGACCGACTACTATCGCAACGCCATGGCGCAGGCCGCTCGTCCGGCCAAGGCTTCGGGACCGAAGATTGCCAAACTTCAACAGATGAGCGACTTTCAGTTTTACAACACGGCGAGAATCCAAGAAATTTACGACAAGGATGTGAGACGTAAGACGTACGACTGGAACAAAGATAGAAAGAAGGAAGAAAACGCGGCCAAGGGTGAAGAAAACGCGGCGACTGAAGCGGAAGAAGAAGACACGAACGCGCCCCCAGCGGTCACGGATGAAGAGAAGGCGGAGATGGAGATGCTCCTCTCTCAAGGTTTCACCGAATGGAGTCGTCGTGATTTCCAAGCCTTCTGCCGTCTCAGCGAAAAGCACGGACGCGACGCGATCGAGTCTGTTGCGTCTGAAATGGAGGGTAAGACTCTCAAGGAGGTCAAGGATTACGCCGCCGTCTTCTGGCAGCGTTACACCGAGATTGCCGATCACCAACGCATCATCAGCAACATCGAAAAGGGTGAACAAAAGATTCAGCGCCAACACGACATGTTGAAGGCTGTGCGCGAAAAGATCGCCATGTACAAGAACCCGTGGCGCGAGCTGAAGCTTTCGTACGGACCGAACAAGTTCAAGTCCTTCACCGAAGAGGAGGATAGATTCTTGTTGTGCTCGATCCCGGAGGTTGGTTTCGGCAACTGGGACGAACTCAAGGCGCAAGTTCGTCAACACTGGCAATTCCGCTTTGACTGGTTCATCAAGAGTCGCACGCCCAAAGAACTCGGTCGTCGAGTGGAGACGCTGATTTCTCTCATCGAAAAAGAGAGCGCGGAAGGGGAGAAGAAGCGAGAAGCTGAAACCACGGCGGCGGATGAAGGCGCGCAGAAGAAGGCGAAAGCGGAAGCCGTCGAAGCGAATGACGAAAAAGAATAGATCACACGAACGAAAAAGAAAGTTGTTAATTGTTAGCGAAAAAGAGTCTGTTTAATTGAAATACAAAGCGATTCATCGACGAACAGCGACCGCGGTAGATTGCGGCGCCACCGGCTTGGCGTCTTCGGCTTGGAAACCGCCGAGCACACCCGCTCGCGGACCACCAATCAGTTTCGCTTGCGCGGACGTGGCGAGCTTGTCTTCGAAAAGCAAGCACTCACCGAACTCGATCGAACGATCCGCTTTCGCCGTCTTCGGCGCGGGCGTGTCGTAGCTCGCTTGCACGAGCTGCGCGGCTTTGTGCGCGACGTTGGTGGCGCGTTGCACGCCAGTGTTCGTCAGCTTACCGAGAGCCGCGCGCGTCGGCGTCGTCGCTCTCTTCGGCGACGCCACCGGTTTCACGCTCTGCACTCTGCGCACGGCGTTCTCTTTCGTCTCCGTCACCCTTCGACCGCTGTTCGCGAGCATCAACAGACGCGTGGAATCCATCACGGCGAGTCGAGGATTGTGTGCCCACTCGCACTCCTCCAGACGCACCTCCTCGTGCGTCTTCTCCGCCGCCTTGGCCTCGGGCGGGATCACCTCGATCGTCACCTCGTTGTCCATGTCGCTCACCAATCCGATGACCTCGGCCAAGAACTCCTGCGGACTCTTCTCTCGATACGTCACCAACTCGTCCCTCCACTTGCGCACCACCAACTGGTGATGCTCCGCGGCGTGATTCAAGTCACCCTTCAGCACCGTCACAGAATCTCTCAACTCACGGTTCTCGATCGTCATGTTCGCCTTGGCGCGCTCCATCTCCTCGAGCACTCGTTCGATCGCGTTCTTCTCCTGCATCACGGCGTCCAACTTGGACTCCGCCTCGCGCGCCTTGGTCGTCATCTCCTCCAACAACTCAGAGATGCCATCAACGCGCGCCTTGGACGCCGCCTTGCGCGCCTCATCGTCGAACATGGACGCGGATGATTTTTTACCGCCGTTTCTTCGCACGTTGATCACCACCGTGCCGAGCGTGGCGGCGCCGATGACGAAGACGGCCACCATGACGAATCGATTCGCGGTCGTTCCCCTTCGACTCGAATCGTCGCCTCGCGATCGTCTCTCCCCACGAACGACGCGCGCGATCGCGCGACCGCGCGGGACGAAGGCACGAGCGCGACTGCGCGTTCGCCGAACGGCGAGACTCTCCCGCGCGCGGGCGTCGACGACCGACGACGGCGTGTGACGACGCGGGCGGGTGCGCGTCCGACGCGCACCGACGCCATCGATTTATGTGTAGCACACTCGTGATTTTTTGCATAGTTTGGTGATTTTTTTACGGTGTGTGGGGTGAAAGGGTGGTGGTACTCGACGGCTGGCGGTGTCCTCGACAGTCGCCGACGCGCGGTGGACGCCATGCGCGCGCCGGCGGCAAACGACGCCGCGGACGCTCCCGCGTCGTCGTCGTCGTCCGCGTCGCTCAGGACGCTGGATAACTATGAAAAAATGGATCGAATCGGTGAGGGAACGTACGGGGTGGTGTACAAGGCGAGATGTAAAACGACGAACGCGCTCGTGGCGATGAAGCGCGTGCGCATGGATCAAGAGCGAGACGGCATGCCGTTGACGTCGCTGCGAGAGATCAAGCTGCTGCAGCGATTGCGGCACGAAAACGTCGTGCGGTTGCTCCGAGTGATTCAGGGCAACAACCCGGAGAACGTGTTTCTCGTCTTTGAGTATTGCGAACACGACGTCGGGAGATTGATCGATCACATGCACACGACGTTCACGACGAGTGAGGTGAAATCGTTGATGACGCAGACGCTGCGAGCGGTGGAGTACCTGCACGAGCGATGCATTTTTCATAGGGATTTGAAGCTGAGTAATCTGTTGCTCAACCAACGCGGCGAGTTGAAGCTGTGCGATTTCGGTTTGGCGCGGCCGTACGAACCGATAGAACGAGGGAGTTACACGCCAAAAGTGGTGACGTTATGGTACAGGGCGCCAGAGTTGTTGTTCGGGTGCGACACGTACACGAGCGCGATCGACATGTGGGCGGTTGGATGCATATTCGCCGAATTCTTGAAACATCAGCCCCTCTTTCCGGGGTCGACGGAGATCGAACAAGTGCAGATCATTTGCATGCTATTGGGGAGTCCCAACGCCCAGATCTGGCCCGGTTGGGACAGTCTGCCGAACGTGAAAAATTTTAAACTTCCCGACCAACCGTACAATTTTTTAGAGGTGAATTTTCCAAAACTTTCGCCGGCGGGGGTCAATCTCCTCGACGTGTTGTTGACGTATGATCCCGAGCAAAGAGTGACGGCAAAAGAGGCGTTGGCGCACGAATATTTTCGCGAGTCCCCTCCTCCGAAACCTCCGGCGGAGATGCCGACGTTTCCGAGCACGCACTCCGCTTTACCGGCGGGTCCGAGAAGGAACGAACCAAAGCGTCAACGCGTCGGCGTCCTGGACGACCGCATCGCCTCAGTGTTCTAGCGCATAGAAGAAAACAGGGTTGAATTTATTTGTAGAGAATAGCAGTTAACCTAGCTTTGAAGTTACAACAAGCTGCAGATGCGTGCGAGCGTATTTTTATTGCTTATTCGCGGTATTGCGTGATCGCGGGCGTGCGCGCGGCTCGATTACGCCTTGTATCCGGAAGTGGTGATGCTATCCGCGCTGTTCATGTCGCTCCAGAGCGTGTGATACCAACCCTCCATGTCGATGCGTTCGTACGTGTGGGATCCGAAGAAGTCACGCTGCGCTTGCACCAAGTTGGCGGGCGAACGACCGCGTCGATACGAGTCAAAGTACGCGAGCGAACCGCTCATGGACGGCACGGCGACGCCGGCGCCAATGGCCGCCGTCACGACGCGTCTCCAAGCGGCTTCGCGCTCGATCATTTCCTTGGCGAACTTTTCATCCACGAGAAGAGAGGCGAGGTTCGGGTCTTTGTCGTACGCGTTCTTGATGCGATCTAAGAAACCAGCGCGGATGATGCAGCCACCCTTCCAGATGCGAGCCATCTCGCCGAGGTTCAAGTTCCAACCTTGCTCGTTCGACTTGGCGCGAATCAAGTTCATGCCTTGCGCGTAGGACGTCACCTTGGACGCGTAGAGGGCGTAACGAACATCCTTGATGAGTTGTTTCTTGTCGACTTCGCCCATGGCCCCGGCCGGGGCGAGATTGAGCTTGGAGTAAAAGTTCTCCGCGGCGACGCGTTCGTCCTTCAAACCGGAGAGAAATCGAGAATCGAGCGAGCTCGCGATGGTGGGCGCGGCGACGGACAATTCAGCCGCTTGCTGCACGGTCCACTTTCCGGTGCCTTTCATTCCCGTCTTGTCGAGAATCTTATCCACCAAAAAGTCGTCGCTCTTGCCCGATTGGTCATCCTTTTTGGCCAAGATGAGACTGGAGATTTCGATGAGGTAGGATTCGAGCTCCGCCGTGTTCCAGTCGGTGAACGCCTCCGCCAACTCTTCGTTGGACAAACCGCCCACCATCTTGAGAACGTCGTACGCCTCAGAGATGAGTTGCATGTCACCGTACTCGATACCGTTGTGTACCATCTTGACAAAGTTACCCGCGCCTCCCGGTCCGACGTACGTCACACACGCGCCCGAATCCGTCTGCGCGCTCACCGGTTTTAAAATATCAGAAATGATATCGTACGCCTCCTTCGATCCCCCCGGCATCATCGACGGTCCGTTGCGCGCGCCTTCTTCCCCTCCACTCACGCCCATACCGACGTACAGCAACCCTTTCTCCGCCGCTTCCGCCGCTCTTCGTTCCGTGTTTTCGTACCACTCGTTCCCGCCGTCGACGACGCAATCGCCCGGTTCCAGAAATTGACTCAACCCGTTGATCGTCGCGTCCACGGGCGCGCCCGCTTTCACCAAGATGATGACACACCGCGGCTTCTCCAGAGATTCCACGAATTCCTTCATCTCCTTGTATCCACGAAGCTTCCCCCCCAAACCTTCCTTGCGCGCCCGCTCCACGCACACATCCGTCTTGTCGCCGCTTCGATTGTACACCGAGATGTCGAACCCTTTCTCCGCCACGTTCATCGCGAGGTTTTGTCCCATGACGGCCAATCCGCACAGACCGATGCGAGATTTTTTCTCCACCGTTCCGTCCTCGCCGTCGCTCGCCATCGCCGTCGCCGCGCGCGTCGTCGTCGTCGTCGTCCTCGTCGTCATCCGTCGCGCGACGCCTCCTCCCGCCCGTCCTCGATCACCGACCGACGACGCGCGAGGCGTCGCGATCGTCCCCGTCGCGCGCGTCGAGGCGCGCATGTGACGTTCACGCTCGTCGCGCTCGCGCTCGAGCGGTCCCGAGTTCGCGCGCGCGCGCGCGCGTGTGCGACGCACCGCATCCATCGTCGAATCCACATCCAAGCTGGCACGCGCGCGCGGGGGGGGGTATCGACCGGTCGTGACCCTCGGAGGCGGGTCGTTTCATAGAGAAGAGACCCAAAGACCCAACGTGTTCTGTGCGTGTAGAGTGCGCTGTGCGTCTAGGTTGATGGATCAATCGTACCTCGACTGCGTGTACACGACGCGCGTCGTCGACATAAATAAAATATCCACCGAGCCGCGGGGTGGCGGACCGTTCGGTCGGTCGTTCGGTCGTTCGGTCGCGGGCGCGGCAGACGACGGACGGCGGACGACGGACGGCGGACGACGGACGAGGGCGAACGCGGCGGCGCGGGAAGACGTTCGCGCGCGCGTCTCGCGCTCCCCGCGGTCGCGCGTCGCCGCGCGATGTCGATGGACGGTGACGATGTGATGACGACCGCGACGGGGACGGCGCGGGGACGGCGACGGGCGGCGACGACGCGCGCGGTGGCGACGCGCGCGGTGGTGATGGTGACGGTGATGACGACGCGCGTCGTGCGAGCGTTCGCGGCGTCCGTGACGACGGTGACGCCGACGGTGAATTCGAGGGATCCCGGGCGGTTCGGCGTCGTCCCGAGCGGGAGGAGCGGCGCGGCGAGCGCGACGTTCGTCGCGAACGCGACGGTGAACGCGAGCGCGACGCCGAGGTTGGTGGTGTTCGGAGGAAGCGGTGGTGGTGGGGACGTGAACGATGTGTGGGAGTACGACGCGGGGATGACGGCGGGGACGGGGGCGAGGGAGGGGGCGTGGACGCGACTGCACGACGGCGAGGCGACGACGGGGACGGCGCCGTCGGCGCGGTCGGGGGCGAGCGCGTGCGCGCTGCGAGGGAATCTGTACGTGTTCGGAGGATACAGTGGGGTGCGTGGAGATTTAGATGATCTGTGGACGTTCGATCGAGCGGGAGGGACGTGGCGCGAGATCTCTCCGGCGGGGGACGTGAAACCTCCCAAGAGGAGCGGCGCGACGTTATCGACGCCCGAGGGAGAGTCTGGGGCGGAATTTATTCTCTTCGCCGGGAATGGGTTCAACGACGTGTGGTCGTTTAACATCGACACCAACGCGTGGACTCTCGTGCGGGATAACACGGCGACGAGCGGTGCGACTTCAACAGCAACAGCGCGCGCGTTACTCTGCGCCGCAGCCGCGGTCTCGTTTCTCTTGCACTCGTAGTGCTCCAAAGAGGTCAGAGGAGATCGACGGCGCGCATGACGCGATCGGTGTCGGAGAGATCGTCAAAGACGATGAGGTTATCATCGACGGTGGAGGCGTCGATGAGTTGCTCGCGGGAAAAAATTCCGGTGAGCAAACCGACGGCGACGGCGCCGGCGGATTCGGCGGCGGAGACGTCGGCGGGAGTGTCGCCGAAGTGGAAACGCCGTTGTGGATCGATGTCGATGCCGTGGGATTTCGCGCGCGCCGCGGCGAGGGCGACGAGCTCTCCTCGATCGGTGTGGTCGGAACCAAAACCGCCAAACCGCGGCGGAGTGAAATATTGGGCGACGCCGAGCCGCTCCATCTTGGCCCACCCTATCGGTTCTAGATTACCCGTCACCAGACACACGACGACGTCGTCACGAGCCGCTAATTTCTGTAATAATGAAACCACACCCTGTAAGAGTTCAAGCCCGTCCGCGGCGGTCTCTTTTCTTTCGACGGCGTACGTCGACATGGCGTCGCAGTGCTCGCGCATCCGATCGACGATGACGCTCTCCTCGACCCCGTGATGTCGCATCACCGCCGCAGAGATGAGCTGATCGGTAGAACCGTGATGTTGAATGACGTCTATGCCCACTGGGTGCGTCTCCACCCCGTACACTTCGCGAAAACCGTGCATGAATGCATCCTTGTGAAACTTGTTCGCATCTTTCCCCGAGGCGCGAATCAACGTCCCGTCGACGTCAAAGGTGATGAGCGTCTTACCTTTCGAGCTCGCGGGCATGTTTATCGCGTTCGTTTGCGTCGTCGACCGGGTCGATTCACCCCCACGATTCGGTATCGCGCGAAGAGACGGTCGGACGGTGCGCATGCGCGACGAGTTGTTGAGTCAAGACTAAAGTACTCGGCACGTTTCATTGCGTTATTACACGAGAGACGCGGCGCGAGATCAATCGCTCACCGCGGCGACGAGACGAGAAAAATCTACCTTGGCGTCCTCGGACATGACTTCGAAGGAGAGACCGGTGGCGTGGAGAGCCTCGATGTATGGGTCGCCGCCGGCCACGCCGGGCGTGAGCACGCCGCCCGCGAACGGAAGCTTTTCTCGATACTCGGAGCAAAGGATCGCCAATTCTATGGACATGTGCGCGGTTTCGTCGTAGCCGTCTTTGCCCGTCAACCGAGTGCGAATTTTTTCACCCGATTCGCCGATGGCGTCGAACCAATACTCTGACCAGATGGAGTCGCGAGCGCTCTCGTCGAGACCTTCGCCAAGCTTGAACAATCTCCCCTCTTTACGAAGCTTTTCTTCCTCAGCCTTTGAGCTCGTGTTGGCCTGTTGTAAGTCTTTTGCTGACTGCTCCGTAGGCATGATGAGATGCTCGAGATAATTGAGCTGACGACCGTAGGGACTCATTCCGAGGTCACGAAGGAGCCAATTCGCGCGGCGAACCAGTCGAGTCTCGTAAAACGCGTATGTGAACGGAGCCTTCCACGCGTCGTAATCGGGATCGTATTCCACTTGACTCAGATTTCGATCGGCATCTTCCGGTCTGCGTCCACCCATGATGGAACCTCCGAGCGCAAAGGGATTCGACATCAAACCCGCGACGTCCTTCATCGCCGCATTCATCGCGGCACGCGTCGCGAGCGTTCCCCCGGACGGAGCACCGCCAGGACTTCCGTACAGATACATGTGCATTTTATTCACCGCTGCGTTCTCGCCCAACTTTTTACGTAGCTCACGTACTGTGTAAAAGCATCCGACGTCTGGAATCCCACCCGCGCCCGCCGCGTTCGGAACGACGAGGACGCGATTCGTCTTTGCCCAATCGTGATACTTGATTAATTTTTTCGTAAATGGAACCTCTCCGTTCACGTCTATGTAATCTGCATCGTACTCGATGCACGCTTCCGCCTACGTTTCATCGCATGTTCACAAAATATGACGTCAGTCTCACGCGAATCACGCATCACGGTCGCGTCGTCTCGAGAGTCACGTCGTCTCGCGTCGTCTCCGCGCACCAACATATCCGCCGGAGTGAGCATGAACGGTCCCGCGATGTTCACCACCACTCGAGCTCTGATCACCATCGATCGAATCGCCACCGGATCTTTCAAATCACACGCGATAAATCCCGGTTCATACGTCGTCGGATGTCTCGACGTCACCTCTTTCCATCGCGCGCGCAGCTTGTCCTCGCTTCGTCCCGCCAAGGCGAAGGTCACGCGACTCCCGAGATTTTCCACCGTTTTCAAAATGTACTCCAAACACAGCGACCCGGTGTACCCGCTCGCACCGTACAACACGAACGAGTACTCTCGTCCCGCTCGAAACGTCCCACCGCCGAATTCACTCACGAAAAACTTCTCCAACTCCTCCTCGGTGAGCGCCTCGTATTCGCGCTCGACGCGTCTCTCGTCGCCCTGAAAGAAACGATCGGCGAGCTTCTTCTCAATGATCGGTTTCGAGAGGAGAGAGCTGATGAAGGCGTGGGGAGGTTCGTCGAAGCCATCGACGGCGCCGTAATCGGATTCCATCGCTCCGCCGTCCGTCGCCGAGCGTCGTTCGTCTCGATGTCTCGAACTTTTCGTCTCGAGAATTGGAGACGAAACCGTCGCGCGGGACGACGGGGGACGGGGGAGGAGGCGCGAGAAACGTCGGTCGCGCGCGGGCGTCGATGTCTTCGAACGAGTCGCTCGCTCGAACTCGCGCGGTGCGCGTCGCGACGACGTGTGGCGTCGACGAACGACGCGTCGGTCGAAATGAAAAGACGTTACGAAAATTCGAGCGTTACTCTGGGGGGGGTACGTATGAGTCATTACTCGTCACAAAATTGGAGTAACTCGAGGGAGAAAAATCTAGAGCGTGGGACCGTCAGGCGGCGTGGGTGAACGCGCGATCGAGTTTATCGGCCAAGGCGCCGAGCCAGAGACGATCTTTGGTCGTGAAGGCGCGCGGGACGTCGCTCCACGCAATGAGCGCGCCACCGCCGCCGGAGGTGCACCGACGCGCGAAGACAGACTCCGACGCGGCCGATAGAAAACCCCACGCGTTCGCGCCTGCGCGATCGATCTCCCAACGACTGTCTAAATATTGTTCGGTGGCGACGGAGGCGGAGGCGGTGGACCAAGCCTCTCCCGCGCGCGCGAGGGTGGCAGATTTACTTGCGTCGGGTGCGCCGTCGTCTCGACTTTGCACCGTTCCTCTCACCAATCGCGCCCGTCCGTCTCCGTCGACGAATAACACCCCAGACGCGAGCGTGTTCGTCAACACCGCGTACGACACCCACGCGCAATCCTCTCGCGCCTTTTCGCTCGCGTTTTCATCCATGGCGAACACCGAGTTCCCGTCGGCTCCGTCCGCCGTCGCGCTGCTCCCTCGTCCTCCTCCTCCTCGCTCTCCCCCCTTCAGCGCCCTTCCCAACTCGGGCGCGATCGCGCACGCCAGACACAGCGCCGCACCCACGGTCTCGCTCCTTCCCAACGCTTCCGACGCACCATCCGTGCCCGCCACGATTCTGTTCGCGAAGAGTCCTGCCGCCCCGAGCGCGCCCACCACTCGCGGCACGTCCTCGTCGTCGAACCCGGGAATCCCGAGCGTGAACCTGAACACCGCGAACTCGTCCTCGTCCTCTCCGCTCGCCCTCGTCCGCGCGCGCGGCCTCGCCCGCGACGGACGACGCGTCGACACCGGACGCTGTCCCGCGGGCGAGAGATTCGACCGTCCTCGCGCGAGCATCGCTGGACGCGCGCGAGCGACGAGGCCGCGACCGAACGATCCGACGCGCGTCCGATCCCGTCCCTCTCTCGCGCTCGCGGTCTCGCGCCCTCGCCGTCGTCGCGCGACGCGAACTGCGCGCGACGACCGCACTGCCCGCCTCGTCGTCTCGGTCAAACGCGTCGCGAGTCGACGAGGGGCGGTCGTCATGGCGAGCAGCGCGACGCGGAGCGACACAGAGCGTCGAATCGATGCTCTCGTCGATCGCGCGATCGCGCAGCACGTCGGCGTCGGCGGCGAGGACGAGGTTGAGCGGGCGGTGGTTAATTTCAAACTGTGCAAGAGATATTGCGATTATCACCTTCGCGTGCATCGATATCGGGATCGAAGCGCGGAAGAGGTGCGAGAAGAGATCGAAACGGTTCTTGAGCGCATGCGCGTGGCGTCGCAGGACGATAAGGCGGCATTTTTAGCGGTGAGGATGGAAAAGTTGTTGACGCGATGGGACGCCAAAGCAGAGACGAGCGGAGAGAGCGACGTCGGGGCCAAGGTGGCGTTGTTGTTGCTGAGACTGTCGAGAAGACCGTTGACGACGACGTTGGAGGAGGGTGCGCGCGAGGTCACGGTCGAAGACGTCGGTGGGGATCGGGAATGGATGGAGACGGAGGACGACGAGAGAGAAGGCGCGTTTGTCGACGGCGGCGGAAGAAACGTGGCGGCGGTGGAGTATGACGGGGACGACGCGGCGAGTACATCCACTCTATCGGTGTGGTCGGATGATAGCGATGTAGAACGAGACGATGTCGTTGGAGATGTGGTCGAGGTGGAGATGGATGACGATGATCCGGGCTTTTCGTGGAGAGATGGTTTGCTGAAAGAAATGACGGCGCCGCGAAGAGCCATCAAGACACTTCGAGGGAAGTCGGAGAGCGGTGGTGGAAGGGAAAAGATATCGGACCTCATCGTGCAGGCGAGACGGTTTCAGGATGCGTTGAGGGAGTCGAACGCGCATCGGGGCGATGCAAAGTTGCTCGCGTTGTCGTCAGCGAAGATGTTGCCGAGCGAGACGAGTCTGGTGAACGGAGCTCTGCACTCCCTTCGCACCGGTTGCACGGATTTCGACCGCGTCTCTCTGCCACACATATCTTCCATGACTCTTGATGGTGCTCTGATGCCCATTCGTCGAGTCGCTGCCATCTTATCCCACATACAAAAGATGACTATTTCATCGGCGTCGCTCGGACCGACGATTCAAGCTTTCGCCCAGGCCCTCGTGAAACAGGCGAGTAAACTCATGGAAGTTCTTCTTCCTCTCGAAAAGCGAATGGCCGGAGAGTCCAACGTGAAAGGCCAACCGACACTTTTAGAATTGAGGGCGACGATACGCGGACTCGAAGTCAAGGTTGACTCGCTCGAGCAACTCGCACTTCAAGCGTTTCCTCTCATAGATACTCTGGCTGCCGAAGCGGCGAGTCATTGCCTGTCGACGATTTATGACATCGCGACAGAATATCAGGCAGCGGCAAATTTCGATGGTTTCGCGATCGCATTGTCAGTTTTTGTGGATACGATTCAACCGTATCTGCAAGGTTTGCATCGGTGGCTCTCTCTCGGCATCTTGGACGATCCATCTGAAGAGTTACTCATCGCCAGAGGTCGGGCTGCGGATGATTACGTTGGGAGTAAAGAGCACTGGTTGCACGGTTACGTGCTTCGTCACGATATTGAAACTCCGTGTTTCCTTCGAGAGTTCATGACGACGATACTTGATGTGGGTCGCTCGCTCGTTCTTTTGCACCACACCGAGTCGGAGACAACTCACACGGCACCAAACTTTGTCCCACATCTGAGTGAGTCCTTTTGCCAGAATGTTCGCGTCTCTCTCGTTGCTTCAAGCGAATTACATACTATTGATGACGGTAAGACTGCGAGTGAAAACGCCAAGGAACTCGTGAGAATGTCTAAATGCACCAGCACTCTGAAGGAAACGAACATCTTCAATAATCCGAATCCAATGTCGCTCGTGGGCCTGAAGAGCGTCAACACGAAAGTCATTCGAGATACCGTTATATCTCACCCAACCCGCATCGTAGCGGCGAGTCAGCGGCGACTTGATAGCCCGCTTCAAGAGGGCCCGCGTGAGCTGCACTCATGGCTGGATGGCTTTTTCGCTTTGCAAGTTCCGGCGTGTCCGATGACTCTTCTGATCCAAAAGTCAATCGGCTCACGCATTGAAGAACGAGCGCGAGATGTTCAATATGTGCTGTCAAAGGCACTGAGAGACGATCTGGACATCAAGAAGGAACTGTACGCCCTGAGAGCGGTCTTTCTCGGCGGCGCGGGTGACGCCGCAACGCATTTCTTCACGAACATCTTTGACATCCTGGACGACCCCGCAAAAATTGATGCGAAATGGAATACCACGACGCTCAATGAACTTCTTATCGATGCTTTTACGATTGACAATTCTGGTGAATTCCCCGAGGAACGCGGGATACAGGTGGAAATCATCCCAGAGGCGGAACAAAATCTCTTCTCTCATGCCGTTATCGGTACTGGATCGCTAGAGAAGATTGCCTCATTACGGTACAGTTTCGACATCAAGTGGCCTCATAACATCGTCATCCCCCCTAGCGCGATGTCGCAATACAACGCCGTGGCCGTCTTCCTCGGCCAACTTCGACGCGCTCACGCCGCAATGCAGTCGGTGACGACGGCGCGTTGGTCGGAGCGCATTCGACGCACACAAGGCAACGGTTTAGGAGGTTCCGTGGCGCGGCACCTCGAGCCTCGATTGCGACATTTCGTGGCTTTACTCAGAACTCACGTCGTGACGCAGATTTTGAGCATCGATTGGCAAGAGTTGATGAAGAAAATCGACGACGCTTTGACGCTCGACGCCATGCGCGCGGCGCACGACGCGTTCCTCGACGACGCCACGAAGAGGTGTCTGGTATCACCCGATCCCACGTGGTCTCTAATGGCGGAACAAATTCGAACGATACTCGCCGTCGCGTGTGAGTACGCAGCCTGCCAGACAGAAGACGGCGCTGTTTCCGACGATGACGCGACGAGGTTGTCTAAAATCTTTGAAGACGCGTACGGGTACATTGAACGAGTCCTCCAAGCGAAGCTCGACATCGGTTCGACGTCGACGCGAGACGCGGAGGAGTTGTTGTTAGCGATTAAACTAAGTTAGCGTGCGCGCGCATTGGCGTTGCAGATGTAAAATGTTGTTAAAATGCTAGGCCCCAGCCTTGTCGAGCAAGGCGAGCACGCCTTCGTAAAATACGGGCGACGGACGACCTTCGAACATTGGCTCACCATCTCGCGCCGTGTTGTGTTTCTTCGTCTTGCGCCAGTTATCGAACGACGCTCGATCTTCCCACGCTGTGTACGTGGAGTAGTTGTATCCATCATCCGGCGACACAGCGTCGCGGCGCAACATCAAAAACGTCGTGAAGCCCGGCATTTGCTGCAACTCGGACTCGCGCTCGGCCCATTGCTTTTCAAAGGCAGCCTCCTTACCCGGAAGCACCTTGAATCGGTTCATCGCCACGAACACGTCCGCATCGATCGGATTCTTACCGTCCGCCGGAATCTTTCTCCACCCGTCTTCGGCTTGCCACTTCAAGCTCTTCTCCGTCGGCGCCGACGATAGCGGCAACAACCCGTCGTAAAACGCCGGTTTCGGTCCCCCCTTGAGAATCCTCAGCGACGACACGAGCATGCTCATGAACCCAAAGATGGTTCCACCTCCGTGCGCTTCCTTAAACGCGTCACCCTTACGCCACGCATCGAACCCATCCTTATCGTCCCAGATGGTGAATGACACGTAATTCGGTTCATCCGCCGCGTACGCGACACCCGTCTCCTCGGGCGCCTCCACGCGTCGCATGAGCGTAAAGTACCGAAATCCATCCAACTTGGCCAATCGACTCGGTCGCTCCGCCCATCGCTTCTCGAACGCCGCCCCTTTCCCCTCCTGCACGCGGAACCGATTGGACGCCACGTACCTCGCCCTGTCGAGCTGCCCCTCGCCCACGACGAGCGTTCCCACCTCATCCATGATGTCCGCGCTCATTCGCGTCGTCACCCCTCCTCCCCGCGTCCATCGCGTCCATCGCGTCCGTCGCGTCCATCGCGTCCGTCGCGTCCGTCGCGTCGCCACCGTCGCCGCGTCTCCGCGCGACCACGCCTCGCTCGGGCGACGCATCGTCGTCGTCGTCGTCGTCATCATCGTCGACCGATGACGACGATCGATCGATCGATCGATCGGTCGCCCCGATGAACCCTGTATTTTATGTACTCCCACACGGAGACGCGGTACATACTGTACCCCATTCGAGGTCGATCAATGAAATCCCACGGCGTGCGCACGCCGTGCGATGAGGGTTGAGATACCATTCACCGATCACGACTCAAAACGACCCCCACCTCGCACGCCCCCGGCCCCCTCGATCGTCGTCGCGCGCGAACGTTCGTTTGCGCTCGAACGTCCGTCGTCTCGGTCGCGGGATGATGGGTGGGATGATGGGTGCGCCCGCGCGCGCGTCGGGAACGCGGTGTCAGAGCGTCGAGCGCGGAGGCGCGAGGGCATAGCGTGGATATATATATACGCGGATGTCGTCGACGCGAGCCTCGCCGGCGATGAGCCCGTTCGTCGGGCAGCTGTGCGCGAGCGCGTTCAGCGCGTCGTTTGCAGAGTTTTGCACCATTCCTCTCGACACGGCCAAGGTGCGGATGCAGTTGCAGGGTGGGGGGGGGAAGTATCGCGGAATGCTGGGAACGATGCGCACGGTGGCGGCGGAGGAAGGCGTGGGGGCGCTGTGGAAGGGGGTCACGCCGGGAATACACCGACAGGTGCTCTTCGGGGGGTTGAGAATCGGCATGTACGAGCCGGTGAAGAAGTTTTACGTCGGAGAAAATCACGTCGGGGACGTGCCGCTGCACATGAAGATCGCGGCGGGTCTCACGACGGGTGGTTTGGGGATCATGGTGGCGTCACCGACGGATCTAGTAAAAGTTCGCATGCAGGCGGAGGGGAAACTTCCGGCGGGGACGCCGAAAAAGTACCCGAGCGCGATGAGCGCGTACGGCATCATAGTCAAGCAGGAGGGCGTCGCGGCGCTCTGGACCGGATTGACGCCGAACATCATGCGTAACTCAATCATCAACGCCGCCGAGTTGGTGTCGTACGATCAATTTAAGCAGACTTTCTTGGGAATCGGTATGAAGGATGACGTTTTCACGCACATCGGCTCCGCCCTGGGCGCCGGTTTCGTCGCGTGCATGGTGGGAAGCCCAGTCGACGTCGTCAAGTCTCGAGTGATGGGGGACTCCGCTGGTAAATATAAAGGGTTCGTCGATTGCTGCGTGAAGACGCTCGCGCACGAGGGACCCATGGCGTTTTATGGCGGTTTCTTACCAAACTTTGCGCGTCTCGGCGGATGGAATGTGTGCATGTTTCTGACACTCGAACAAGTTCGCAAGGCGATGCGCGAAAACAATATCGCGGCGTTGTGATGATAATAGTAGAGTTAGTTCTCACCGCGAGACGTGCGTTCGCGTTATAGGGTCGCGCGCGTCGATGTCCTCGTCGTTTAGCAGCGATGCTCATCGTTCGTGTTACAAACGCTCGTTCGCTCCTTCACCCTACATAAGCTTCTTCCGGAGCTGCCCGTCTCCTAGACCTCGACAGCTCCTCGCTCGCCCTATTCGCTAAGAAACCAAACGCCCAACCGGCGCCTTTTACTTGGCAGCCTTCGCGACGGTGCCTTCCCGGAAACCGTTTTTGAATCTGCGCGGGAGGGTCTTGAGGTACCGCATGCGGCCGGTACCCGTGGTCTTGCGGCCGATCGCCTTCACGCTCCAGTTGTCTGTGAGAGAGGGTAAAAATCGCAACGCACGGTCAGTACGCGTCATTCAAGAATCATTCGTTTCTTTCCACCGATCGCACGCGTCAGCGTCAGCGTCAGCGAGCGCTCGCGTCGCGCTCGCGTCGCGCTCGCCGGATCCATCGCGAGGGTCTCACACTTTACGCGACGAAGACGTACATTTACGCGTTTTCGCGGACGGATAGCCGCAGGCCGAGCACGTGCCCTTTTGAATGTGGTAGGAACGCTTTCCGCATCTGTATCGACGTTAAAATCCATCGTCACCGTCGTCAGTCGTCCGTCTCATCGCGTCGAACGCGCGCGCTTCAAGCCCTATTTAGGGTCACGCCCATCGCGGTCGTCGTCATCGTCGTCGCGTCTGCGCGCACACGTACCGTCGGCACAGCGTGTGCGACTTGTTACGGCGCGAACCAAAAGAACCAGTACCCTTTCCTTTCTTACCCATGGCTTCTTATCGCGTTCGCGACGGCGAGCGTCTGTGTGAGGGCGAGTCGATCGCACCCGTCGCGAGCCGACGCATCGACGCGGGCGCGACGCGCGGACATCCTTCGTATCGCACTTTTGTGTGTGTTTTTCTCGTATTGTATCTCTGTTTCACCCATCTCGTGCCCATGCACTTTGTCCAGAATGCAGGGGACACTTCGACCGGTCACGACCGGTGGAATGAACCCCCACCACCTCGCGCGCGACCGCCTCGTCGTTCGTTGGGACGCGGCTGCCGAGAATTCGTTCGATCGGCGCGCGTTCGCGTCGTTTCCCGTCGCGCGCGCGCCGCGTGAGGGCGCGGGAGGAAGAGGGAGCGAGATGGGACGATTGGTGAAATTACTCGGCGTCGAGGGCGGTGGTACCACGTGGATCGCGCGCGCGATCACCATCGACGTCGAGGGTGGAGACACGGTGAGCAGCTCGAAGAGCGTGCAGAGCGCGACGTACGCGGAGGACGTGCAGCGAGTGGAGGCGCATTTTCAGACGACGACGCCGGAGGCGACGCTGGGTGAGATTCGGGAATGGATCGAGGCGCACGCGTGGGACGCGGAGGCGATCGGGGTGGCCACGTTCGGACCGGTGGAGTTGGACGTCATGGACGATCAGTACGGGTACATCACCACCACCCCAAAGGCTGGATGGGAGAACACGGACGTGTTGGGGGCGCTTTTTGGTCCACAAGATGAAGCCGGGGCGAAGGCGTGGCGAGCGACAGCGAGGCTGAAGACGGTTGATGACGTGCCGTTGGCTTTCGACACGGACGTCAACGCTCCGGCGTTGTTGGAGCACAGCTCGCTCAGGCGCGAGTTGAAGCGCTTGGGGAGACACGGCGGTGAATCCTGTTGTTACGCGACGGTTGGTACCGGTGTTGGCGTCGGCGTCGTCGCCGGGGGTGACCCCATCCACGGAATGCTCCATCCAGAGGCTGGTCACATGCACGTTAAGATGCTCCCCGGGGAGACGTTTGAAGGTTGTTGTCCGTTTCACGGGAACTGCGTCGAAGGGATGGTTGGAAGTGGAGCCTTGGCGAAACGACGAGGTATCGAGGCGAGCCAACTCGCTGAATTACCGGATGATGACGAAATTTGGGATTACGCCGCGCACTACCTTGCGGGCTTGTGCGTAAATCTCATCCTCACCGTGTCGCCCGAACGCATCGTTCTCGGCGGTGGGGTGATGCAACGCGCTTGCCTCTTCGATAAGATTCGCACGAAAGTTCGTGAGATTCTGGCTGGATACGTCAACACGGAGGAGATCACCAATGATACGAATTTCCGACACTACATTGTTCCGCCCGCGTGGGGATACGAGACTGGCATAAACGGCGCTCTATACCTCGCGGAGAACGCCCTGAAACGGCACTGAGTACGTTCGGGACGCTGTTTCGATATTTAAATAAAACGAACGACACAATTAGAGTGACTGATTTAGTCGATGTGCTATATTTACGTGAATTTCGAAAGACGAATGGCGAACGAGACGAATGAAGAACGTCCCACCCCCCTCTTTCGTGTCGCCGACGAGGCATCTCACCCCAGTCCAACGCACGAGTCGTGATGTACTCGAGCTCTGCGCGCGCTCACGTGAACAAGGCGACTTTCTCTCACCTCCGAACGGTTAAGAACGTCCCCAGGCGCGCTTCAAACCTCATGACGGTGCGTGCCAAGCTCGTGTAGATGGCTAAGCGTCGCCGGGACGCTTTTCTGGATTATCGACTGACGCGCCGCCTCGTTTCGATCTCGATTCGCACAGAACGCCGCGAAGGGTGAAGTCATGCCCGCCGTGATCGTTGGCGGTGGACGCGTCGGACAAGCGCTCGCGGAAATGGGCGTCGAGGGTGATGTCATCGTTCGACGAGGGGAGAGTTTCCCGAGCGAGCCAAAGACGGGACCAATTTTCGTGGCGACTCGCAACGATGTCCTCGAAGACGTCATCAAGAACACGCCTCCGGAGCGCAGAGAAGATTTGGTTTTCATGCAAAACGGCATGTTGCAGACTTTCCTCGACGCCCAGGGTCTCGGCTCAAACACGCAGGCTCTCATCTATTTTGCGGTGGCAGCTGCCGGCGATAAACCGACGGACGGCGTGACCGAATTGAATCCCGAAGGTCTCACCGCCGTCACCGGTAAGTGGGCCGACGCCGTCGCCGCTCGCTTTCACAACGGTGATTTGAGCTGCCACGTCTTGGATGCGTCGACGTACGAGGGATCGATGTACGAAAAGCTTATTTGGATTTGCGCCATGATGCTCGTTGGCGCGCAGCACGAGGGCGCAAAGGTTGGTGACGTCGCGACGACGTACAAGGACGAAGTCGTCGGCTTAATCGAAGAATTGTTATCCGGGACCTCGGCGTGCACGGGAGCGAAGTTCGCTCCCGGTGCTGTCGATCGTCTCATCGCGTACGCGAAAACGGTGGCGCATTTCCCGTGCGGCGTCAAAGAGTTCCCGTGGAGAAATGGTTACTTTTACGGATTATCGGAGAAAGCCATCGCAGACGGGAAGGCTGATCCGTTTCCGACTCACACCGCGCTCCTTAAAAACATCGGCGCCATTTAATCGTCAACCGTGCACACACACATTTTTCGTCTGCCGACCCGCATCGCGTCCCCGCGCTCTCGGATGCCCTAGACCCGAGCAAACGCGGGCGCGCCAGTGTCAGGCGCGATTGAACCGACCCGCGCGGATCGTCGCGAGGTGAAACGAAAACTCAACGCGTGCGACGGAAGCTCGCGATGGTGGATGAGGCCGAGCCCATGGCTGTCGACGCCGAGCCGAGTTCGCCGAAACTGTCAAATGTCTCGCTCGAGATTCTCGAGATCGTATCCACGGGTCAGCGCGAACACGGCATGAAACATCGAGATTACGCGCGCTACAGAGCGTACTGCGCCAGACGTCTGGCTCGTTTGTATAAGACGTGCAAGATGAAGCACGGCAAGGGACGCTTCGTGCAGCAACCTTTGGTTGCAAACGCGATCACGGATGAGCGCACCCTCTTGGTTCCGCTCACGCAGAGTGAACGCGCGTGGGCGTACGCGATGGAGATGAAGGATTTGACCAACGTGAAGAAGAGAAAGAGTGACTTGAAACAGCACGTGCTTCGTCGCCTGCGGAAGGCGGCGTCTTACGCGACTGAGTTGGCTCAATTTTGTTCACAGTTGGGGAGCGAACAGACCGCGTTGGAAGGAGATGCGTATGCCAACTACATCGGAGGCACGTATGCGATCGAACAGGGGAAAGATTACGTTGTTGCTGTTACAAAACTTTCACGTGCGAAGCGCGTGTACGAGAAATTAGGACTACTCGGTGATCAGAAACGGCTCGAGCTGTATCGGGAGCGCGTGGAAGAAATCACCGATCTCATTCGCCTTGCTTCATACAAACAAGGTCGAACGATCGACGTGGAAAGCATTGCGAAGGATTGTGTCAATGATTTATCGACAAACAAGGTGTTTACGACGGAGGTTGCCGGACCGCCAGAGATAGACGATAAAATTCGCTGGCACGCGATGGACTTTGAGTTGAAGAATCGCGACGCGCGAATCCTGATTGCCCAGGCTCAAGAGCATCTTAAGAAGATCGATTCTCTCAGCAACTCCACAGGTCACAAGGCGAATACATTGTTTACGAAAGCCATGACGTATTACGATGAAGCTCGCATCAAACTCAACGATGATGTCGCAAAGGAAGACGCCAAGGCGTTGTATCAAGATGAAGAAGCTGAGGAGAAAGCTGAACGAATCAAGTTGACCGAAATCGCGCTATCGTTGATAGTGAAGGACAAAATGATCGATCGAAACAAATTCGTGAGTGATATGCTTGATAAGAAGCTCAGTGGCCGTGCGAAGAAGGAGAAGGCTGACAAGAAACTCAACTTCTCAGACCTCGCTCGAATGTACGATAGCGCCACGGTCGATTTCGAGGATCTCATGGAGACTGCGCCGATGCTCTTACGCTTGAAACCTGAAGATGCGGACAAGCATATTGAAGAGTTTGAGATAGATTGCGAAGCGGAAGTGATGATCCTGAAGGCTAAGCAAAACCTCGCCCTCGCCTGCCACAACGTCTTCAAGAAGGACTTCAAGGAGGCGAGAGCATACTTTGACATTGCGAAGGATCTCGCGTTGGATGCGGAAGGACGTGATTGTGCTGGTGAGATTCAAGATGAGGCGACCGAACTGATCAAAGACATCGAAGCTCGCCTTGAAAAGGCGGAGCGCAAGGCACAAGAGTCGACCGATGTCGAGGTTTCTAAATCAGCTTCAAGCAGCGACTTGACTAGCAAGGTTGCTGACAAACTGGCTAAAATGTTTTCGTTCCGATAGAGTTATAGATATTTTAATGAACATTTCGTGTGTTGGTAAGATAAACAATGTGTGCTAACAAATCTATCGTGTCTACAATCAAGCGTTAAGCGTTTCTCAGACTTTCATCGAGAGTGATACGTATGAATACATATCCTCAGATATCCCGACTTGATCATCACCAGTAGTGCCGTCATCCCAGTGAGATGATGCACCTTTACCGAATTCCTCATTCAATATTTTTCGCAGCTTCGTCGAGTGCTTGAGGTTCGGTTTCATAAGGATGGCTTGGAAGTCGGGGGGCAAGCCATACCGAAGAATACTTTCCACAAACAATCTGACGACGCACACGTGCATCATGGTACTGAATACCTCTCCATAACTCATTTGGCACCATTCTATGAGAGATTCACTTCGCTCCGCTACTTCTTGCTCCAACGCACTCTTCTGTTCCTTTGCGGAGCGCGAAGCCTCGGGGTCGTGGGAATATTCACGAGCGGTACATCCCATCTCCCTCGCCGCATTTATGAACGCATCCACCACGCGTCGAAACAAAACTACTGATCTCAACTCGTTATCTCCCTCCACGTGAAGGACTTGCGATGAGCGTGGGACGACAAAGCTTGAAAGGGTCTCGTAAGAGTCCATCCACTCCTCCGTCTTCAACTTTGGAACTTGAACGATGAGCGTGGTTAAGTTTTCCGTCTCCACGAGATTGGCTGGATTGATGATGCCACACAAATCCTTAGCGTTGATTCCGGCGCCGCTCTTACGATTGACAGCGTTCAGGAGATTCTTTGAAGTCGTCAGCTGACCGCACTTCAACTTGAACTCGTCGTCGATCCGCGCCAGTCGGTCCGAGAGTTTCTCCACGGTCTCTTTCAGCGCTCGACGCGCGGGATTCTTCGCCTCGTCCCACTCGAATGTGGTCATGTATCTCTCCACGGACTCCCCCTCGACCGTCAAGCTATGGCTCGCCGTTCCAGACTCGTGATTACCTCCCATCACTGATGAGTTTGCGCTCGGACTCGAGCTCAGGTCCACGTATTGCCTGCGAACCTTCTCGACGACTTGCTCCGCCAGCGCGTTCACCTTGACTAAATCATCGCTCAGGGCGAGCAGACTGTCGAGCGTTCCAACTCGCAGATCCGGACATCCCAGACGATAGTTGACGGATAAATCGTTGCTCCCGCCCGTGTGTCGCTGCAGTGTCGCCCAAGTCTCGTCCGCGCTCGAGCCGTTTAGCGGTAAACTCACGAGCCAGTACGGGGTGGTCATGATCGCGCGTCGATCGATCGCTCGAGCCCTCTCGCGCGCGCTCGATTGCGCTCCTCGCGCGGTCGGCGCCTCGCCTCCGCGCCTCAAAATGACCAGCGTCGAAGTAATTTCGACGGTGACGACGCGCGAGCGAACGACACTTCGCGTCGGTGAGGCGCGCAGTCGCGAGCGGTGCGCGCGAGGGTGAAGAGGACGCGTTCGCGCACGCTTTTTCTTTGTCGCTGCGCGATCGTCATGCCTCGCTCGGGTCCGCCCGCGCGGTCACTGTTCGCGAGGTTGGCTCGGTACCTGCGAGAAGACTTTCGCGAGATCGTTTGGCCGCGCTCGATGCCGGATCCACCCTCGTACAGGCCTCGGAAGCTTCGTGAACTCACGTTCGAGGAGCACCGGGAGGTGTGGTCGGAGGCGATCGAGACGTGGAAGGAGAGTTGGAAGAACGTGTTTCGAAGGCAAGAAGCGCAAGAGGAAGCGGGAGCGGAGGAGAGCGAGGAAGGTGATAGGGAAATGGGCGAAGCGTCGACGTCGGAAGATTCGAGTGAGGTATTAGAGGAGGGTCGTTTACTTACTGATGAAGCCAAGAAGACGCTGAGAGCTAGTAAGGCTGGATTTAAACCTTTCGTCACGTACTTGTACGAAACGCGAGGACGAGCATATAGAGATGGCGTTCGCGAATTCATCAACGCATATCGTGAAGGATTCAAAGAAGTAAGGTCTGAATATGAAAATGGTCGGGAAGAAAGCTTCTCTAGTAAGACAGTATCCATGATTTCGAAAGTTGAAGACATTTTGGAGAAAGCTGAGAAGACAGAAACCTCGAGCGAGGAAGACGTTTCAGAAGAAGACAAGGAACGACGAGAGAAAGATAGCGCTTAGATTGAGAATTGACTGTATCATTATAACTATTCTACTCAAAGAGTTTGGACATAAAGTTCATGAAACGTTTCGCATAGCTAATCGGATCCACGGAGGAGAAGGACTTCTTTCCAATGGCTCCCATCATTTTTGTCTCCAAATTTTTGGCAGTCGAGTACACCTGGAGGATGTCGATTATCCCCATGTACAGAATGACGTCCTGAGGCTCGGTTTGTTCCTCCAGAGCGCATGACTTGGGACCTTCCGTCGTCAAGACTCTTCCATGTACCGCAACAGCGGACATGGCCATGCCTAATTCACCTTTCCTACTATTCGTGGAGAGTGCGAGCAAGTCGTCCGTCCCCGGTGGCGGGCGCAGCGTCTCTAGACTCTTTGTCGATACCTCAACGCTGCTGGAAAAGCCGAATTCTTTTCTATTAGTGTACAAATCCATGGCTTTAACATTTCTCCGAACAGAATCGATCGCCCGATCTCTCCACTCCGCGCCTCCCCATGGCGAGTGACTTTCCGACGGGGACGTGGGAGACGCGAGTTGCTTGGCTTTGTCCTCAGCCAACGTGGGCGGAAGTATGTGAACCCCGACAAGTAGACTATAATCCATGACTCGTAATCGCTGCAAAAATGCGCAATCCATCTGTAGTTGAGCGATCAGTTTTTCGCTCTTACCCTCTTCCATGCGGAATACGGAAGATAAATCTAAGTCTTTATACACGGCATTGGGCTTCGCGTCGTCAGCTTTCGTGAAGCGACCGTGCATCGATCCTTTCAGATCAAAAGTACGATTTATCTCGTGATTACTCGCAAAAAGATTTGCCATCACGATGAAGCGAACTTTTCGCGCACTTCCGATTGCTTTGATGCTGTAAAGGCCGAAAAACTTGGGTAAGAGCGTGTCAGGATTGTCGTGGACGTGTTTGTAGTATGAGTGCAGCCACAACTTGAGATTTTCCATTTCCGCCTTTCGCATAGTCTTGAGAAGGAACTTGTCATCGTGCGATATGTAAAACACACTCCCTGACTTCCCAGGAGAAGACAACTCCCTCAGCGCTTGGTCCCCACAGAGAGAGAGCATGAATTCCGCGGGTTGAACCCCCCAACGATCCCTCAGCTTTTGAAAAACTTCGGGTCTGTATTCTTTCCACTTGAAAGTACGAGCAAAGTGCGGCGGCGTCTTCGCGGAACCATTCCGAGGAAAGACCTGTTTGACCGTCGTCTCAAAACTGATAGGTCGTAACTCAGTGTTCGCTGAATGCTGCATTATACTTGTACTCCATCGAATACCGACACGAAGTTGAACCATTAAATCGTAACTTCCGTGACCTTTATAAATAGTCTCGCCGTGGCGCACTTTGCGGACTTTCGTAGATCTACTGGCCATAGGTCGACTCCATCCCGAGTGTTTGTGCGTGACACGGTCTGCCTCCACGATTTCCTTCTGCACAATCTGATCCTCATCACAATTGCACAGCAACACGTACGGGTCTCCAACGTCAGCCAAGGAACACTCCTCCCCTTCGCTCTCATCAAAACTTTTTGATTTTCCATGACGTCGCATCCCCAAAGTGAAAGCGAGAGTGTTTCGAGGGTTGTCGTCACTAAGTTGCGTGGATACCGCTCTGAAAGCACCTAAACCGTGCCGTTTCCCATCTTTCCATTGCCCACTGAAAGAAAAACCGTCTCTCCACGTCATGATTCCGTCTCCCGACATCGCACCGTGCAACCAGTTGCCATCGTAACGATCACCGGAAAACCAACGCAGGGTTCCCCAACCGTGCATTTTACCATTCACCCACTCACCGTTGAACTCCTCTAGATCTAATTCCTCGTTCTGAATGTTCCACCTATACGTGCCCGGTCCGTTTGGAGCTCCGTTATTCCACAAGCCTTCGTAGCTATCTCCGTTTGCGTACAATTGTAGACCCAAACCGTGCTTTTTACCTCGTCGCCATGAACCTCGATACTCCGCTCCGGATGGAGAAGTGTACACACCGTTTCCTTGCATCAAACCATCCTGGAATTCACCTTCATACACGCCTCCATGAGCCCACTCGAAAGTGCCCTGACCGCACGGCGCTCCGTCTTGAAATTTACCTATGTACTCGTTACCGTTGGCCCACGAATATCGTCCGAAACCCACCGGTTGATGATTGATCCACGCCCCTCTGTACACGTCTCCGTCGTTTAATTCCACTCGAGCGCGCCCGGCGTTCGCGTCTTCCTTGCCCGAACTCCCCGAATCCGAGTTGCCGAGTTTCGTGTCCAGCTCTCGCAGCGTGGACTCCAACTCCGTCGCGTTCAACCTCTGTCGAAACGTCGACGCTTTCCAAAACCGTCTCAGAAACGAAGAAGATTTCGTGGACCTGAACGCGTCCGGCGGCAGCGTCCCCTGATCTCCTCCGTTCGTTCCCACCGTCGGCATGGACGTCTGTCGATTCATCACGACGACCACCACCGCGGTCGCGTCGGGCGAGAATCGATCAGTCAATCAATCAATCAATCAGACCACCACTCACTAATCGAGAGAGTGGTGATTGCGATTGATCGTTTGATCGAGGCGTCGCGTCGCGTCGCGTCGCGTCGCGATCGATCGACCGACGTCTCCGACGTCTCTCGCCTCCTCCGTCGACGCGCGCGCGATCGACGCCGCGCCCCGCGCTGACGGACCGAACATCCGTCGTCGTCAGCGCTGACAGTGGACAAAAAAAAACGAACGTCGCGCCGAGGGACGGCGGGTGGGGAACGGGGGGGGTGGACGTCAACCCTCGTGTATATGTGTGTGGTGCGTGTGTCGATAAAAATTGATCGATAAAAAGAGCGTACAGTAGAAGGAATTGGTCGACCACGCGCGCGGGACGATGCGGGACGCGCGCGCGCGGCGGGTGGACCGACCGACCGAACGAACGACCGACCGAACGAACGAACGAACGACAGACGGAGAAAGGAGAGGTCGTGGGATGTCGTCGGTTCGACGTCGACGGACGCGGACGGAGACGGAGGATGGGGAGGGATGGAGGGCGACGTCGTCGACGAACGTGATGACGCCGAAGCGTCGATCGGGGAGGCGGGAGAAGAGGGAGGAACGGGTCGGGAAGGACGAGGATGAGGACGCGAAGAAGAGAGGCGTTGGTGTGAGGCGGCGACCGTTGGACGCGGTGGTCGCGGTCTTGGCGGTGGTGTGGCTGGGAGTGGTGTACACGGGAGAGATGTACGCGCACGCGTCGGCGCAGCGTGGGTGTTCTTGGCCCAAGGTGAAGGACGGGACGCGAGTGATGGTGGTGGCGGACCCGCAGTTGGTGGACGAGTTTACGTACAAGAACCTGAAGAAAGGGTCGTCTGGATTGGCGTTCGCGGAGGCGGTGTGCGACGCGTACGTGAAGAGAGCTCTGAGAACGGCGGTACGGAAATTTTCACCGGATAAAGTGGTCTTCTTGGGTGATCTGTTTGGTCACGGCGCTCGATTGGACGAGGAGGAGTGGCACGCGCAGCGGCGACGAGTAGACGCCGCGCTGAGTTGGCCGCGGGACGGAGAGGATTCTAAATACCTCACCGTGGTGGGCAATCACGACGTTGGGTACGCTGAAGTCATGAGATATCACCCAGGCATGCTCGCGCGCTTCGAAGAGTGGTACGGAAGGAGTAACTTTGTCGCTCGTGTGGGAGGCGTCGACTTTGTCGGCGTCAACGCCATGGTTCTCGACGGTCACGGACCGGCCTCGAATGAAACTTGGGCATTCATAGATGGTCTGGGCGAAGAAAAATCGCAAACACCCAGAGTTTTGCTCACGCACATACCGTTACCGAATCCAGGGCAGAAGTGTGGTCCGAATCGAAACTCGGCAGTCATACCGGGACGAATGATAGGCAAGCCTCCGCAAGTCATGTATCAGGACTATTTGACCGAAAAGTCCGCACAGAGACTACTCCGTGCGATCGAACCCGCGTTAGTGCTTTCGGGTCACGATCACGATCAATGTGAGGTGACGCACGAGTACGAATCGAAGCGTACTGGGGAACAAGTGAGCGTTCGGGAGCTCACAGTCGGAACGGTGAGCGCATTAAATGGTAACGACTATCCGAGTTTCCTGATGATGACCGTTCCTGGCAGCGCACGCGCGAATAACGACGCGACGAAGGAGGAATTAATTCCAACAAAATTATGTGTGCTACCCGATATACGACGAATCGTTCGATCGTATGCGCGGGTCGGTATCTGCTCAGTTTTAATTATTCTAGGACCACCCCTCGGCGAATTAATTACTGCGGCGAAATCTTTTGCGACAAGGCGCACTATCATGGGATTGATGAGGTGCGTGTTAGTCTACAAGTTTACGTGAAGTGTGCGCCTCGAAATGCAGTGACTGACGTCGTTTTTACCGTGTTGCAGGCGTTTCTTGAGTGGACTAATTTATTTAATTGGTTTATTAATTCTCATCGCTGGGATATTTATTTCATTTCTCGCTCGTGATTCAATGATTTTAGGACAAATTTCAGGATCTAGAGTCATCGCGTTGCGATGAATACTCCAGTCCACGATCTCCACGTATAGCTCGACAGGCGTTAATGAAAAAATTATTTTCACTTTACAATAATTAATTCCTGCTTGTATTTCGTTAAGGTGCTCACAAGTGTCGTTAGATTCGACATCGAATATGATTGATGCATCTCACGCGCCTCCTAAGAGATAAGGTCACCTTATCTCGTTGTAGCTGATTGGTAGAATCGCTAGAACTGGCATTTGGCCGAATAATTCTCCTGCTGTCTCGGCAATAATTTTCTGGTGTACACGGGTGCTGGCGGACATGAACGGCGAAATCGCGTCGCCGAGGCAAATTTCGATTTGAAGTCGGACGCATGTGTTCACGTGCCATCGTGAACATCAGTTACGGAATATCACTCTGTATTGCGGCCTCAAAACGAGATGCAGCGCGAGCTCTGAAATAATTAAATAAAAATATCGATTCATTGTTTGTTATTTTTTCAGACTCTGACGGCTGTTGCGAAAGATTTCGTAGTACGCGCGCGCGCTCGGCGTTACCTTCGATCACGATCCTATTTGAAGGCGTCGGAGCGTTCTTTCCGGTGCCTCACGAAATTTCTCTCGGTCGGTCCCACCACTTCTTCGCTTCCCTGTTTCCCAAGACAAGTGGGATTAGTGGTGGAATTCTCGAGTCAGTCCTCGGAAGAGACTGGCGAAGGCCGTCGTTGGCGATAGAGTTCGACGCGATCGACGAGTTTCTCGATGAAGTCTTCACGCGCACTCTCGCTCGTGGCGCTTTGTGTCGCGCTGTGCGCGTTGATTTCGGTACGGACGCGACGGCGCGCTCGCTCAGAAAACGCGTTCGATCTCGGCAAGATGTCGTCGTCCGCTCGTCCCCCGTGTCTCGGCTCTGTCTGACCTATTTTCGTGAACGAACAGTTACCTGGCGCGCGAGCTGTGGAGGAATTTGATGCCGAAGATGATTTGCTCAAATTCGTGGAGGACTCGCGCACGGAGACGTTGGCGGTGTTGGCATTGTTTCGGTCTGGCAAGGCGCACGCGTCGGCGGTTGACGCCTTCACCGATGCCGAGCACACCTTCCGAGCGTACGGTCACGACGACGTGACGTTTGGGCGCGTGATGCGCTTAAAATCCGAGCATCAACTACCGAAGATTTTTATTCCAGCGCCGCACTACATGGATAGTCAACACATCACGGAGATGAAGAAGGACATGGACCGCAACGTGACAAACATTGTGCGATTCGCCTTCTTCTCCCTCATCCCACCTTACGCGAAGTGGCCGGTGTTTCCGGACAATCGAGGAACCGTGGATGAGGTACAGCGGGCTAATTTGCACGCGAAAAATGACATGCCAAAGGTTTATGTGTTCATGCTCAAGGAGTTTGCGGAGGAGTACGGCGTGCGCATTCACCAGACGCTCGAAAAGATTGGGGAAGCCGTAGCGGGATTCATGGTGCTCATCCATGTCGTTCCACCGACGGTGAATGATGTACTGTATTTACAAACGGCTATTTATGAAGGTGAGGAAAAGGAGTACATGGATGTCCTCGCGAAAGGCAGGCTCGTGATGGTGGGGTACGATCCCATCACGAAGAAGCGCGACGCGGAGGCAAGGCTCATCGACAGTTTCAACGTGAAAACGCTGGGTGAGTTTTGTGAAAATTTTTTGATGATGTTGCCGGTAGAAGCGCAGCAGGGGCGCGCACCCTTCCCGATTAAACGAGCGGATAAGCGTGCGAAAAACACCATCGGACTTGGGAAATACGCGAAAGAGTCTGAGGAATTATGAGCGCGCTCTACAGCACCGCAAAGGGGCATGAGAACGTATCCGTTTGAAATAGAAAAGAATCAATTAAAATATACTATCGATAGATTACAGCACGCCAGGGGTCGTTCGCTCGTTCATTCGCGCGTCCACCGGCTCGCTCGCCTCGGTGGTTAACGCCCCGCGTCCAAAAATCAAGACATCATTCGAACGGGCGCATCGGGACGTCACCGTCCGACGCGCGCGCGTCGCGGATACCTCCCCGAACCCGACGGCGTCGCCTCGCTCGAACCCGTCCTGACGCGCGCGTCGCGTCTCGCGCGATGTCCGTCGCGAGCGACGTCGGCGCGCGTCGACGACGCGCTCGAGCGTGGGCCGATGCCGCGGCGCATCGTCTCGACGTCGCGCCCGATCGTCGCGCGCGCGCGACCGCGAGCGGCGCGCGATCGGTCAGACAACGACAACGAAGGTCCCGTGCGAGCGAGGGCGAGGAC
>Ga0208410_1000209_pt1 | contig 37020 bp, 37 predicted proteins | sample ETN02SmetaG_3_FD_185787 | JGI IMG/M metagenome (GOLD analysis project Ga0208410, IMG submission 185787) | Marine microbial and viral communities from oxygen minimum zone, Eastern Pacific Ocean - ETNP2014F10-02SV257 (SPAdes) (version 2) | ecosystem: Environmental > Aquatic > Marine > Oceanic ... | reverse complement strand
CCCATTTCCATCATTACATAATTTGATATATCAACTATATTGTTAATGCTTCTTTGACCTATTGATTCTAGCCTATCTTTTAACCATTTGGGCGAATCCTGAACCTTGATGTTCTCGACTACACCAGCAATATACCTACTGCATTCGTTGGGGTTTTCAATAGAAATAGATAATTTTTTAGAAGTTTCATTTTTCTCGAATTTGTAGGCTTCATACTTTAAAGGATTTAGCTTAACGTTTTTTTTAGCCGCGTAATCTCTAGCTACACCATAATGGGAAAAACAGTCTGCCCTGTTAGGAGTTATATCTAGTTCAATCAAATCGTTGTTATTAATTAAATACTCAATAAATGATTGACCGGAAATTGCATTTTCAGATAAAACCATAATACCTTCGTGTTCATCAGAAATATTTAATTCTTTCTCCGAACAGATCATCCCCTCACTTACCTCTCCCCTAATCTTTGCCTTGTTAATTTTAAAATCACCAGGAAGAGTAGCTCCTACCGGAGCAAAAGCAATTTTTTGACCAGCGTCAACGTTGGGAGCCCCACAAACAATTGGAAAAGTAGATTTACCATCAAAAACTTTACAAAGATTTAGCCTGTCTGCGTTTGGGTGTTTAATGCGATGAGTAACTTCAGCTACAATAATATCTTCAAGGCCATTAGTTTCTAAGGTATCTTCTGCTTCTAGGCCAAGCATAGTAAGGTTATGTGCGATTTCACTGTTTGAATCATCGGTATCTACAAAATCTTTTAACCAGTTTATAGAAATTTTCACTAGAATTGCTCCAAAAACCTAGTATCGCCTTGGTAGAGTAAGCGTATATCATCAATTTCATATTTCAGCATGCAAATACGTTCGACACCTAAACCAAAAGCAAATCCACTCCAAATATTTTCATCTATATTGACAGATTTAAAAACCTCAGGGTCAACCATTCCTGATCCCAATATTTCTAACCACTGACCTCTTTTTTCGCTCCATATATCAACCTCAGCACTCGGCTCAGTAAAAGGAAAAAAGCTTGGCCTAAATCTCATTTTTGTATTTGATCCGAACATTTTTTTAACAAAATATTCTAAAATAGCTTTATGATCTGCAAAAGAAACATTTTTATCTACATATAGACCTTCAATTTGATGGAATAGGCAATAGCTTTTAAAGCTAATTGATTCATTCCTGTAGACTCGTCCTGGTACAATATATCTAAGTGGGGGATCCTTCTCTTCCATAAGATGAACTTGGACATTTGACGTGTGAGTGCGCAAAACTATGTCTTCTTCTATAAAAAATGTATCTTGCATGTCACGAGCAGGATGCTCTTCGGGAAAATTTAAAGCACTAAAATTATGAAAATCGTCATCAATTTCTGGTCCATATGCAATAGAGAAACCAAGATTTATAAATATATTTTTTATTTCATCCAGCGTTTTTTGAATTGGATGCTCATTTCCGATTTTAAACTTCGGTCCTGGTAAAGAATTATCAGTCGAATCTATTTTAGTATCAAGAACCTGTGCTTTATTATTATTAAAAAATGATGATATCTCATTTTTTAATTCGTTTAAATCTTTGCCGTATTTAGGTCGAAGATCTGTGGGTACTTTTGGAATATTTGAAAAAAGGTCTGCTACCAAACCTTTTCTACCGAGATATTTAATTTTTAAAGATTCAAATTTTTTAGGATCATTTTCTATTTGTTTTGAATCAGTCCGAAAAGCATCTCGGACTGATTCAATAGTGTCCTGTGTGCTCATTTAATTTTTGAGCGAGGATGCTAATTCGTTAAAAGTTTCAGGTTGATTCATAGCAAGATCAGCTAAGACCTTTCTATCTAAATCTATTCCTTTGTCTTTCAATTTAGCAATGAACTGTGAGTATGATAAGCCGTTTTGCCGCGCAGCTGCATTTATTCGGATGATCCATAAACGTCTAAATTGACGCTTTTTTTGTCTTCTGTCTCTGTATGCATATAAACCTGCCTTTTCAACTGCATCTTTTGCAGCTTTAAAGTTGCGGCTCCGGGCACCATAGTAGCCCTTGGCCTGCTTTACTACTTTTCTGTGTCTCCTATGTCTAGGTACAGAACTATTAGCTCTAGGCATTCTAGTCTCCTGTTTATTATTTAATGATCATACGTTTGACGCGCTTTTCTTCTGATGAGTCAACCAAATCTGATTGTCTCATTTTGCGTTTAGCGCTGTTACTTCTACGTATAAGCATATGGCTATGGTTTGCCTTGTTTCGTTTTATTTTACCAGTGCCAGTCAAACTGAAACGTTTTGCTGCACTGCGTCTTGTTTTTTGTTTTGGCATCGACTCTCTCCTATTTACCAGTCAAAACTATTGTTTGGCGACGTCCTTCTAAACTTCCTTCTTTCTCCACTTCCGCTATGTCGGAAAACATTTCTCTTACCCTATCTAAAACAGCAAGACCTAAATCTGTTCTTGATAACTCTCTTCCTCTATACATAAGCGTAACTTTAAGCTTGCAACCGTCACGAATAAATTTTCTACCAAGGTTAACTTTCGTCTCTAAATCATGCGTATCTATTCTTGGTCTGACTCTAATTTCTTTAACCTTAACAACATGCTGCTTTTTTTTGCTAGCTTGCTGTTTTTTCTTTTCTTCGTACTTTAATTTTCCATAATTAAGAATTTTTGCTACAGGGGGTTTAGCGTTAGGTGAAACTTCAATTAAATCTAAACCTACATCTTTTGCTCTAACGATCGCATCATCGAGCTTCATTACACCTAATTGCTCTCCAGTTTCTGAAATTAATCGAACTTCAGATGCCCTAATTTTCTCATTTATTCTTATTTTATTCGCTTTTCCGATAAGGTAAACTCCTTTTTTTAACTTCTAAAGATACTTTTTCTATCAGTTTATCAATAGATAATTCGCCTTCATCACCAATAAATCTTCTTCTGACTGATACTGTATTATTATTTGCTTCTTTTTCACCTAAAATTAACATTATTGGAACTTTTCCAATCTCAGTATTTCTAATTTTAGAACCAATTTTATCAGCCTTATCATCTACGATAGTTCTGAATCCTGCAGTCTTAAGTTTATTTTCTACTTCAAAAGCATAATTATTTGTCTTTTCAGACACTGGCAATATCGCTATTTGAACCGGTGACAACCAAACAGGAAAATCACCACCATAATGCTCTATCAAAAATCCGACAAAACGCTCATGTGTACTTAAGGGGGCTCTATGGATACACAATGGTGTTTGATCTTTGCCATCACTATCCATATAGGTTAGATCAAATCTTTTTGGTATTGCAAAATCTACTTGATTTGTGGCTAAGGTGAACTCTTTACCTATTGCACTCCATACTTGCACATCAACTTTTGGCCCATAAAAAGCTGCTTCTCCAGGAATTTCAACAAAATTAATTTTTCCTTCAACTAGCGTATCTTTTACTATTCTTTCAGTTTCTATCCATAATTCTGGTTCATTTATATATTTTTTACCTAAATGCTTTGGGTCGTGTAAACTTAAACGCATTTCATATTTTTCAATACCGAATATTTTAAAATATTCTAAATACATATTACAAACATCAAGGAATTCTGAGCTAAACTGATCTTTTGAGCAGTAAATATGCGCATCATTCATTTGCATGCTTCTAACTCTCATTAGACCAAATAATTGGCCAGATTTTTCGTACCTATAACATGTTCCATACTCTGAAATTCGATAAGGCAAATCTCGATAGCTTTTTGGTGTTGCGCTATAAATTTTATGATGATGAGGGCAATTCATAGGTTTTACATAGTAATCGGTCCCATCAACATCCATTGCTGGATACATTGCATCTTTATATAGATCTAAATGGCCAGATTTTTTATATAGATCGCCTTTTGTGAGATGGGGGGTTCTAACTTGTTTATATCCCCGGCTATATTCAGTTTCTCTGGCAAGCTCTTCTAATTCATTAAGAATAACTCCACCATTTGGAAGCCATAATGGTAATCCTGGACCCACTTCATCATCAAAAGTAAAAATTTCAAGCTCTTTACCAATTTTTCTATGATCTCTTTTTTTAGCTTCTTCTAAAAATAGCAAATATTCTTTCAACTTTGATTTTGAAGAAAATGCTGTTCCATAAATTCTTTGAAGCATTTTATTATTCTCATCGCCTCTCCAATATGCGCCAGAAGTTGTCAGGAGTTTGAAATATTTTATATTACCGGTAAAAGGAACATGGGGGCCTCTACATAAATCAATAAAATCTCCTTGAGTGTATGCTGATAAACCCTCATCATCATCTATTTCATTAATAATTTCAAGTTTATAATTCTCATTAAGATCAGAAAATATTTTGATTGCCTCATCACGAGATAAGTCTTTTCTAAAAACTTCATAATTACTATTCACAATATTGTGCATTTCCTCTTCGATTTTTATTAAATCTTCATCAGAGAAAGTGCCATCAATATCAAAATCATAATAAAATCTATTTTCAATTGCTGGACCTATGGTCATTTGACACTCTGGCCAGAATTTTTTAACAGCTTGCGCCATAACATGAGCTGTACTGTGAAGCAAAACTTCATGTCCAATTTTTGAATCTGCTGTATGAATCACAACCGTAGAATCCGCATTAATCGGCTTTGTAGCATCAACCAAAGTATCGTTTACGGTTGCTGCTACTGTGCTCATAGAAAGCCTTTCTCCAATACTTTTAGCTACATCTAATGCTGTTATACCAGCATCATACTCATGAATAGAGCTGTCTGGAAGTGTAATATTGATTTTATTCATATCTATATTTTAAAAAAATTAAATTAAAATTATCATTCAATGTGGGCGATAACGGAGTCGAACCGCTGACCTCTACGATGTCAACGTAGCGCTCTAACCAGCTGAGCTAATCGCCCATAAAAAACAAAGAGGAATTTACCTTTATATTTATGAATCAAGAAAAGAATAATTGATTATTCTAGTTTTCAATTATTTGATTATTTAAAATTGTAGAAGAGAATAAATTCTTATCTTCTATTATATTTCTAGCAATTTTCAATACCCGGTCATTTTTAAACGACTGTTTGATTCTGCCTTCAGGCCCATTAAATAAGCCGGCAAATTCAAGCAATAACAATTGATTCATTTGTTCGGACTCATTATTAGTTTTTTCAACTATTTTCTTATTATAAAAATCAGATAAGGTATTTAGCGCTTTTCTTGCGGATGTATCAGATGAATCTATAGATATTATATTTTTTTCTAAATCAATCAACTCTTTTTGACCTGGCAATGTTGCTTTATTGCGTTTTTCTATATAGGTGTAAAATTTATTTAATAGATCCTTATCAGACTTAACATCAGAAAAAGACTTATATTGAAACTTATTTTCTTGAGCAAATGAATAAAAATAACCATTTCTCCAGAATTGCGTAGAAATCATTTCCATTTTTTTATCAATAACAGTTGAGTCTGGAGTAATTCCTCCATTTCCATAAACAATTCTACCATTAATAGTTTTAAATAATGAATCCTCATCTGTTTTATTCATAAGAAATTTGCTATCAATATAATCTCTTTTTTGAATAAATCTACCGCTTGGTATGTAGTATCGAGCGGTAGTTATTTTTATAGTTCTTTTCTTATCAATTTCATACGCTGTTTGAACCAGCCCTTTGCCAAATGATTTTTCACCTATAACAATACCCCTATCAAGATCTTGAATGGCACCTGCAACAATCTCACTTGCAGAAGCACTTCCTTTATTTATCAAAACTACAATTCGCACATCATTTGAAATAATTGGATTTCTCTTTGAATAAAAAGATCTATTTGATTCCTTTGTTCTTCCTTTAGTTGAGACCAAAGGAAGGTCTTTATCTGTAATCATATCAAGAATATTAACCGCTGCAGATAGTAAGCCTCCTGTATTATCGCGAAGATCGATAATTAGTTCACTTATACCTTGCTTTGAAAGACTAACTAGTTCTTTTTGAAAATCTCTGGACGCATATCGAGAAAACCTATTGAGGCGTATATAGCCAGAGGTAGGTGAAATCATTCCTGAATAACTTATATCTTTTACATCTATACTTGAACGAGTTAAAATAAAATTGATATTATCATTTTCACCGAATCTTTTTACTGTAAGTTTTACCCTGGTACCTTTTTTACCTCTTATTTTTGCTGCTGCATCATTAAAAGTCATGTCTTTTACATCAAAATCGTCTATTTTTTTAATTATATCACCACTCATTATGCCAGCTTTTTGAGCAGGGGAATCACTCATTGGGGAAATAACTGTCATTTCTTTATTCCTATAACCCAATTGTATACCTACTCCCCCATATTTGCCATCTGTTAACAGTTCTATGCTATATTGCTGGTCATCAACCAATAAAGCTGTATAGGGATCTAAATTTTCTGTTATACTATTTATACTTGACCTGGTAAAGACTTCTGGGTCTAACTGATCAACGTAAGTAGAAAAAATTTGACTATATACCTGATTTATTAATCTTTGCGAGTTAGCTATTTTTCTATATAAGTCAGTTTGGGTGAAAGATATTGACAGTGTAGCTAGTATTATAAAAAAATAAAGCAGCTTAGACTTAAATATTGGCTTCATCTATAATGTTCCTTCGTAGTAATTCATCTATTATCTTATTGTTAATTTGATTGATTTCACTGTGACCATCAATCAGTACGATTCTATCTTGAAAACGCTTAGCAATTTCAAGATATGTATTTCTTACCATTATTTGAAAATCAATCCCAGCATTCTCTATTCTATCTTGTTGAATATTTTTTCTTTTTATGGCTTCCTCTGGATGAATATCGATTAAAAATGTTATATCTGGTTGTAAATCAAAAGTTGCAAACCTATTCAATTCAATTAACCATTCAAGGTCTAATTTTCTACCACCACCCTGGTAAGCAAGCGTAGAATCTGAAAAGCGGTCAGATATTACATTCTTACCATTTTTAAGATTTTTTAATATTTTTTCATAAGTTAATTGCGATCTGCTTGCCGTCATTAGCAAAGCTTCAGACCTATCAGACATTTCTTGTAAATTCTTATCTAGCAATATTTCACGAATTCGCTCTGAAATAGCTGAGCCTCCTGGCTCTCTTACTAAGATTGTATTATTTGATGCTTTATTCATTTGATTCAATAAAAGTTTGACTTGCGTACTTTTTCCGCAAGCGTCAATTCCTTCAAATGATATAAAGTGAGCTTTAGAAGTAGACATTTTTATTATTTTTTCCAATTAATATAACCATTTCGCCCTTTAATGTAATATTTTCAATATCATCTAAAATACTACTTATAGTTCCTCTAATAACCTCTTCATGTATTTTAGTTAATTCGCGGGCTATAACGCACGGCCTATTTCCAAAGATATTATTGATATCTTTAAGTGTTCTGCTCATTCTCTTAGGATTTTCAAAAAAAATAATGGTACCATCAAAAAAACTTAAGTTTTCAAGAATTGCTTTTCTTCCTTTTTTGTGCGGTAAAAAACCTTCAAAAATAAACCTATCTGTTGGAAGCCCTGAGCTAGTAAGAGCGCACAATGAGGATGAAGGGCCAGGAATGCTCTCAACAACAATACCTTCTTTAATTGCCGCCCTAACCAATTTATAGGCTGGATCACTAATTGCTGGCGTTCCAGCATCAGATATTATAGAAACATCTTCATTGTTTTTTAAACGATCAATAATTATGGGTATCTTATATGACTTATTGTGATCAAAATAGCTAATTAAAGGTGTGGCAATATTATAATGATTGAGAAGTTTTTTTGACTGTCTAGTATCTTCTGCAGCTATAACTTTTGATTTTTTTAAAGTTGAAATAGCTCTAAAAGTAAAATCTTCAAGATTACCAATAGGCGTAGATACAACATAAAGTACTCCATTTGGCATAAACTAAAATTTATTTAATGCTCTGTCGATCATATCAAACCCTTGATCTATTTCATTTGAAGTGATATTTAAGTGAGGTCTGAATCGTATGGATCTCTTTCCACAGCCTAGCATCATTGCACCTTCATTTAATATATTATCTGCTAATTTATCACGTTCATCACCACTATTTAAATCAAATGCCCCAAAAAGACCTCTGTTTCTTGCATTTGATACATTATTAGGGTATTTATTTTGAAGAGAAATAAGGCACTTTGATAAGTGTTCTCCCATTTTTTTTGCATTAACAACAAGATTCTCATTTTCAATTATTTCTAAATACAAAGTAAAACGAACCATATCAACAAGACTTCCACCCCAAGTAGAATTAATCCTACTTGATTCGCTAAAAACATGCCCATCAACCTCATCTAATCTTTTACCGGCGAATATTCCGCATACCTGTGTTTTTTTACCAAAACTAATTATATCAGGCCTTACTGATTCACCAAAAGCTTGATGCGCCCACATATTACCTGTAATACCTACACCGGTCTGAACTTCATCAAAAATTAGAAGAAACTCTTCCTCTAAAGATAAAGACTTCAATTCCGATAAAAATTCTTTTCTAAAGTGATTATCTCCCCCTTCACCTTGAATTGGTTCAATAATAAGACCAGCAATATCATTCTTATTGTTAAAAATTGCAGATTTTATTTGATCTAGCGCTACTTGCTCTTTTTCTTTTACTTTTGAAAAACTTTCATCTGTTAAAGGGAATTCTAATTTAGGATTATCTATTCTAGGCCAATCAAATTTTGGAAAATGCAATGTCTTCCGAGGATCTGGAGAGTCAGTAAGGCTCATAGTATAGCCTGTTCTCCCATGAAAACATTCTTTAAAATGAATAATTTGAGTACCTTTATTTGTTATATCATTTGCAAGATTTTTTCTCACTTTCCAATCAAAAGCAGTTTTTAATGCGTTTTCAACTGCAAGACCACCGCCTTCAATATAAAAAGCGTAAGGTAAATATTCTGGCTGCGCCACTCTTCCCATCGTAGATACAAATTCAGCCATTTCAACAGAATAAACATCTGAATTTGTTGGTTTATTTATAGCTGACGACATCAGTCTTTCTTTATTTTTTACTACATAGGGGTGATTGTACCCTACTGATAATGATGCGAACATTGAAAAAAGGTCTAAATACTCACGGTCGTCTCTAGCATCAACAAGCCATGATCCATGACTTTTGTCTAAGTCTATAATTTGAGACATTCCATCAGCCAACATGTGTTCGTTTATATGCTTTCTTGCTTCTTTTGGATTCATTATCGTTAAACCTTCATATATTTGAATTTATAATTAATCATTTAAATTAAATTCTATTCCTTGTGCAAGCGGAAGATCAGAGCTCCAATTTATTGTGTTTGTCTGTCTTCGCATGTATTGCTTCCATGAGTCTGAACCAGACTCTCTACCTCCACCGGTCTCTTTTTCACCTCCAAAAGCGCCACCTATCTCAGCACCAGAAGTGCCAATATTAACATTTGCAATTCCACAGTCACTTCCTCTATTTGAGAGAAAATATTCTGCATTTTTAACTTCATTTGTAAAAATCGATGAAGACAGCCCTTGGGGTACGTTGTTATGCATATTAAGAGCTTCATCAATAGTTTTAAATTTCATAATATATAAAATAGGAGCAAATGTTTCCTCTTGGACAATGTCCCATTCATTCTGAACTTCAGCAATAGTTGGTTTTACAAAATTACCTTCATTATCAATTCGAGAGCCACCGCAAAGTATATTGCCACCAGATTCTTTTATCTTATGTATGGCCTTTTCGTATGAAGCTATCGCATTTTCATTTATAAGTGGACCCATTAATGTTTCAGAGTTTAAGGGGTTTCCAATTTTTACCTGATTATAAGCACTCACTAGTTTATCTTTTAATTCCTCATAAATGCTGTCATGCACAATTACTCTTCTTGTGGATGTACATCTTTGACCAGCAGTCCCAACAGCACCAAAAACTATAGCTGGAACAGCTAAGCTTAATGTTGCTGATTCATCAATAATCATTGCATTATTTCCACCAAGCTCTAAAATACATTTACCAAATCTTGATGCAACAGTTTTACTGACGTGGCGCCCCATATTTGTAGAACCGGTAAATGATATCAATGGAACTCTTTTGTCAGAAATTAATTTTTCACCAACAGACGAACCTGGTCCAATAATCAATGAAAAAATTCCTGAATAACCATTTTTATCCATAACATCATTGCAAATATTTTGAACAGCTACTGCGGTAAGTGGTGTGCTTGATGATGGCTTCCATATAGTAGTATTACCGCAAATTGCTGCAATAAAAGCATTCCAAGCCCATACTGCTACTGGGAAATTAAATGCTGATATAACACCAACTACGCCTAAAGGGTGCCACTGTTCATACATTCTATGGTCAGGTCTTTCTGAGTGCATTGTCTTTCCATACAACATTCTTGATTGACCTACAGCAAAATCTGCTATATCAATCATTTCTTGAACCTCTCCATCGCCTTCTTGTTTGATTTTTCCCATTTCAAGTGCAACTAAACTACCCAATGCATCTTTTTTATCTCTAAGAGCCTCTCCCATTTGCCTAACGAGTTCTCCCCTAACAGGGGCTGGTACTTTTCTAAAACTATTAAATGCTTTTGTTGATTCTTTTAATATTCGATCATAATCCTTTTCATCTGCCATAAATACTGTTGCTATTTTATCCCCATTGCTCGGGTTAAAAGAATCTAAGGTTTTAGCATTATTATCTTGAGACCACTTACCCTTACCAGTACAAGCACCATAATTATTACTATTTATTCCAAGTTCATTTAATATAGAATCCATCTTTAATCCTTTAAAAAATTATTATTTAAAAAATTTGATTTTGTAAATACAGTACATATAATAGTATTAGCGGAGACGTAAGAATAAGAGAATCACATCTATCTAAAAAACCACCATGGCCCAATAAAATCTTTCCAGAATCTTTTATACCAGCATCTCTTTTAAGCATAGATTCGGCTATATCGCCCCACTGTCCAAATCCTCCAATTATAATTGAAAGAATAACAATAGATTGTAATGTAAGATTGTAGCCTATTATATCTGAATAATTTAAGATGTAAATAGTGATGAAAGCACCAATTATACCAGCATAAAAACCCAAAATTGTTTTTTTGGGGCTCAATCTTTCAATTAATTTTTTCTTACCGAATAATTTGCCAAAGGTATATGCAAATGAATCGCAGACCCAAACACCAATAAGCATTGTAAAAGTAAAATTTGTACCATTAAATGAATCATACTGTCTCAATGCAATCATAGATGTAAATAATCCACCAATATACAGTATCCCTAAAAATGTAACAGATATATTTAAAAGAGGTTCTTTAGAGTCCTTAAATGATTCTATAAAAATAATTAAGATTATTGATAAGAATATGAAGGATAAAAATTCAAATGATGTATTATTGATAATATCATAATAGAGATATGAAATGATAACAACACTTATATAACCCATAATGGCGTTTGGGTCTATCTCTTTAGCTTTAGCAAGGCCATAGAATTCGTTGAGACATAATAATGCAACTATTGTCATAGCTAGAAAAAAAAGTACGCCTCCTTGGTTTAATATCGCCAATACAGATGGAATTCCAACGATGATTATTGGGAGTCTTCTCTTAATCATCTTTACTCATATCATTATCTCTATTTCCCGAGGAAGAACTTTAACTTCAACAGGTGTAGAGCCAAGGACCTCACCATCTATGTTTAGCTGCCTATTCTTTTCTGGGAAAATAGAGAACTTCCTCACTTGTCTATAATCTACCCCAGGATCACTGATATGATTTCCAGAAAATACTTTTGGGAATAACTTTAGTAGTTTAAATCTAGAAACTTTCCTTACTATGATTAGATCTATCAATCCATCATCTAGCCTAGCTAATGGGGCCATCTTCATACCTTTTCCAGTATGGATAGTATTGCAACCGATAATAAAGGCAAAATCAGCAGCTATGGAATTATCATCAATGGATACCCTAGCAAACCTTTTTCTGTGGCTTAAAACTTCAAATATCGATGCTATGTTATATCTCTGTGAACCAATCCACCTCATATTATCTGCAAGTAAATTTGCATCAGTTGGAATTCCCCATCCTAAAATATTAAAACCATAAAATAATTTTCCATTTGTTTTACACGAAAAAATATCAATTTTCCTACGCTTACCACTAATAATTCTATTTGCAGCTTCAAGAGGGTCCAAACAATCAAGGTCATGCATAAAAGAGTTTCCTGTTCCTCCAGTAATTAATCCTATTGGAAATTTCAATGAATCTTTTCTCTTCATTGAGCCGTTGATAACTTCAGACAAAGTTCCGTCTCCACCAATACAACAAAAACCATCATATCCAGTCATATCTACATCCATTGCTATTTTTTTATTGTGACCAGCATATTCTGTTTCAATTACAGTAAGCTCAAAATTGTTCTTTTCAAAAAGCGGTAATACTTGTTTTAAAATCTTTGGTCCCTTTTTGTGGCCACCAAAAGGGTTGACGGTTAGATATAATTTTTTCAAATTTAATTTCTATGCTTCATGTATTTATCGTCACCCCACTCTATAACCTCAATTTTAACTTCCGCTGTGCCATCATTTACAAATCCTAATTTTTTGGCAGCACCATAAGAACAATCAAGAATTCTTCCTTTAACGTAGGGACCTCTATCATTAATACGCAATATTAAAGATTTATTATTAGTAATGTTAGTAACACGAATAATAGTATTTAAAGGTAATGTTTTATGTGCCGCAGTTAATCCATACATATCATACACTTCGCCATTAGCTGTAAGTTTTCCATGAAAGTCTTCAGCATAAAAAGAGCTTACACCTTTCATGGTTTTTCTGTGTTTATTAAAATTTGATTTAGTTTTTAAGCTAGTAGGCTTAGAAGTGTTATTAGGAGAAAAATCCTTTGAATTACCCGAATTGTATCTTGGTGAACTAGAACAATTTACAATAATTAAAAAGCAGATTAAATATGGAAATTTCATAAAATTATTAGATCTTTAATAAGTTTGGTTGATTAATTTTTTAATTTTCCATGGTTTAAAACAAATTGTGCCAAGTGAAATATGATTTGCTCCTCTACTTAAATAATTTTTTATATCTTCTGGGTCCGTAACGCCACCTCCCGCAATAATTGTAATATCACTGCCCCACCTTTTCCTGATTAACAATATAAGCTTATTAACGTATGGAATAAGCGACTTGCCTGAAAGACCACCCTCTTTTATAGGTATAGTATTGCAACAATGAATTTGTTTAAAACCTAGGTCATCTATTAAAAAAGCTAATTGGTCAATGGTAATTATAGGTGAAATCTTAGCTATGCAATATTTTCGACTACTTGGACTAATATTAAATAAATATGCATCATTCCATGATAATGGTTTTTTCTCATCTAAATTTGGACAGCTAAAATTAATTTCAAGAGACTGATCCATAGGAACGGTTTTATATAATTTTTTAAAATCTGAATCTTCAATAGCTGCTATTGACATAATTTCATTTAATTTAGTTTTTTGTAATCCAACCTTAATACCTTCATTTGGTAATCCTAATTTATTCTTCCACCCTCTTCTTTTTCTATCATATCTCATGGTTTTTAATACTCGAAGGAATCTACCTAAAAACCCTGATCTATGTTCTACAGTCCAGCTTCCAGTGACAGATATTACGTTGTCGCGAAATTTGTATTTTATATAATTACCAAATGGTGCTGCTATAAAAAAATTCAAATTAATATAACCTAATTTTTAATATTTGACTTTTTAGTTAAAATATTTGAAATCAAAGAAAGTCTGGCTTTAGATGATTTCGCTTGATCAGATATGCCGTGATGCATGATAATCCATTCATAAAATCTTTTAGCGCTATCAGGTCTAGCAAATTTGTAGTCATAATTATATGCAAGAAAATAAGCAGCTTTTAACCCGCTCTCTGAAACTGAGTCACTATTAACAATGCTTTTATATTTATCCATAGCCAAAATAGGGTTAATCTTCCATTCATTTTCAGCTTCCATTAATACATCATTAGATGTTTTAGTATTTGCTGAAAACGATGAATCAGAACTTAGTATTGCGAATGCATAATCACTCTGAGGAAATTCAACAATAATTTTATTTTTTAATACTTTTGACTCCTCAGTTTTTTGAAATTCATCTAAGATAAAAGACTTCATATATAGAGCCTTTGCTAGAAGATATCTATTCTCTTTAAAATCTATCAACATATCTAAGTAAACCAAAGCCGAATCCATATTGTTAAAATGTAGAGCTTCTAATTCTGCCATACCATATAACATCTTAACTGCAGTTTTAATATTTAATTGTTTTTTATCAATACTAGCAGTTGTGTCATTAAAAGAACTATTTATCCATAAATCATATTCACTTTTTAGTTTTGAGAATGCATTAATTTCTTTAATTCTAAGTTGAGCTGATTTAATAAATAATGACGATCGAAATTCAGAATTAACCATAGCATAAAATTTCAAAGCATTATCAAAATCTCGTACATTAATTAATGTAGCCTCTCCTAATAAAAAAGATGCTTCAGCAGATTCTTTTGTTCTAGGAAAGTCCTTAATTATGCTATTCAATCGGGATATATATTCATCGTTTTTATTTTGGATTTGATAAAGCTTGGCAAGCTCTAATTCTAGCGCAGCAAAAATACTTTGGTAATTTTCATCGATGAGCATGTTTTTAATTAATGTCGATGCAAGGTCAAATTTATTTTGAAGCCTATATATTTGAACAATCTTGAGATTGCTTAGCTGCATCCTGCTTTTAATTTGAGTGTTCTTTATAACCTCCTTATAGGCAAGCAAAGATCTTTTATAATTTTTTTGCTTAAAAGATAATTCTGCTATTCTAAAATAAATTTGATCTTTTTCAGACCTTTCTTTAATTTTTTCAGCAGCAAGCTCAAGATAGTCCATAGATTTTTCATTTAAACTCTGTTCAAAATATATCTCAGCAATAGATAGATATATTTTTGATTGCAATGATATATCAATATTTTCTTTTGATAAATCAATAAGGCTATTTATAGCTGGCTGCACTCTACCTTCTTTCCATTTAACAAGTGCTGACCAGTAATCTATTTCAATAATTGATTCATTTTTAAACTCATCTTTCATTGCCGCAATAGCTTGATTTGTTTCTTTATATTCAGCTTTAAAAAAGTGAGATTTTACAATTAATAAATATGCATCTTTTCTAAATCGTACATCTGGATATTCAGTTAGTATGTATTTAGATTTTTCTATCGAACTTTGATATAAGTCTAATGCAGTTTTGGAAAGTTTATTTTTTTCAGATTTTTTTCGTATTGCTTCGGCTTGATCAAATTGCTCATTAGCATTATAAAAAGTATTGAAATAGGCGCTAAAGTTTGCGCAACCCGATATTAATACAACCGAGGTTATAAGATATTTGATATTTAATCGAAAATAAACCATATTTAACTGATAGAAGTTCATTAAATATTGACATAAATTAAAAATGATTTATTTTATGTTTAAAAAAACTATTTATCTCATTTATTTTTTCATATCAATTATTTATACGCAAAATACTGTGTTTGATAATTCATACGGTTTTGTAACTATAGAATGTGATAGTGCAAATATACCTATATATATTGATGGTGATTTAATTGGCCATACACCGATAAATAGACCAATACCTTTAATAGTTGGAAATCATTATATAGATGTAAAACCTCTTTCAATTTCAAATCCTTTTTCTCAACGAGGACAAATAAATAGCTCTAAGAACATCTATATATTTAACAATGATACTGTTAAGTTTATATTGAATCCATACTCACTTCAAATGAGGTCTGAAAAATTAATAAAAGAAAGACTTTATACCAGCTATATTGGATTAGCGCTTGGACTGCTTTCGATTTTACAAATATGGATAATAAGTTGATAAATACTTTATTTTTATCCATTATAAAAGATTGTTAAATTTTGATATGAATAAACAAAAAGATTTAGATAACCCTGTAAAATTTAAACCTGATTATAAGTGGCCAAAACCAGGCACTGAAAAGAATTGTCCAAAATGTGATGCACCCATGCAATTGCAAGCAAATGTTGAAGAATATTATGGAAAACCATGGTGGTGTCATGGTTGTCAATGGCAGTTCTCTGAAGAAGAATTGAGTTAAATTTATTTATAGGCATTATGTCTATTGATGTATTAACAATTGATTTAAATGATTCTACTGCGCCAACAAGGCTTGTTGATTCTTTTAAATCTTCAGGTTTTGCTATTATAAAAAACCATCCTATCGATAAAAACCTCATTGAAGATGTATATAATAATTGGGAGTCTTTTTTTAATAGTGAGGATAAATATAAATACACCTTTGACCAAAGCAGTCAAGATGGATATTTCCCATATCTTACAGAAAATGCAAAAGATTCAAATATTAAAGATTTAAAAGAATTCTATCATATTTATCCATGGGGAAAATTGCCAGATCATATCAACTCGTCCACAATGGAATTGTACGATCAAATCATTGATTTCGGTGCTAAACTTTTAGACTGGATTGATCAAAATAGCCCAGATCATGTAAAAAATAATTTTTCCATACCTTTGAAATCCATGATTAAAAATAGCACATCAAATCTATTTAGAATAATACACTACCCTCCACTAGATACAAATGTTGATAAAAATGCATTAAGAGCAGCGCCTCATGAAGATATTAATTTAATTACAATATTAATGACTGGCAGTGAACCCGGCTTAGAGGTTATGGATTTAGACGGGAATTGGCATAAGGTTAGCTGTGACAAAAATACATTAATAGTTAACTCAGGAGATATGCTTAAAATGGCTTCTAATGATTACTATCCGTCGACTACACATAGAGTAATTAATCCGAATGTATCGCAAAATGTTAGTAGATATTCAATGCCCTTGTTTATTCACCCTAGAGAGGAAGTAATCTTAAATAAAAAACATACTGCGCAATCATTTTTAGATGAAAGATTGAGAGAAATCGGATTAAAAAAATAAGCACCCTTTATAAGTACACAGTAACTACTGAGCAATAAAAGAAGCCTTCCTTTTTTCAATAAACTCTGTACCTTCATTCCATGTGGGCCATTCCTGATTTTGAGATATTGCATATCCAACTCTAAATAAAATTTTGTTATCCTCAATCATTCCATCAAGCACCCAGTCGTCTCTCATTTCATCGCTTAATGAGTGATAATGATTATTAGTGTATTCTTTCTTTTTCATAAGTCCATATTCGTTGTTTTTACCGCGCACATCAATTCCACCATTAACATAAAGCGCAGGAATCCCCATTTTAGCAAATTCAAAATGGTCAGATCTATAAAAATATCCTTTTTCTGGCTCTGCATCTGCCGAAACGTACTTTTTGTCCTGTTTAGCAGCAGATTCTATTATTTGATCTAAATTGGAATTTCCTTTGCCTACAAGTATCAAATCCTTGGTTCTCCCATAAGTATTACCCATTGCATCTATATTGATGACCGCCAATGTCTTATTGTGTGGATAAAGTGGGTTTTGATTATAGTATCTAGCGCCCAACAAACCTTCTTCTTCTGCTGTAACCGCAAGAAAAAGAATGCTTCTACGAGTACTATCTTTTAAACTATTAAATGCTTTAGCGGCAGAAAGGACCATGCTTGTTCCAGAAGCATTATCATTTGCTCCATTATAAACCTTATCTCCAGTAAATTTATTATTATACCCCAAATGATCCCAATGGGCAGTATATATTATATATTCATTTTTTAATTGAGGATCTTTCCCTTCCAGCTTTGCAGTAACATTATCTGATGAAACCTTACGGAAAGTATTGGAAATTCTAGAAATGAATTTAACATCTAATACATGAGGCGTAAAACTTTCACTCAAAGCTTTTTTCTTCATTTCAGAATATTTAAGACCAGACATTGAAAATAATCTTTTAGCAGTATCGATTGGTATCCATCCTTCAAATTGAAGAGAATTTTTGCTCTCAATCGTTAAATGTTCAGAATCATGACCTGATTGCAAAACACTAAATGGATATCCAGCAGGCTTTGATTCATGGATAACTATTGCACCAGCTGCACCTCTTCTCAATGCTTCTTCGTATTTATACGACCACCTTCCATAATACGTCATTGCGCCACCCTTAAACATATCTGAATCATAATCATCACCATTTTTTATTGGTGGATCATTGACGAGCACAACCACAACCTTGCCTTTCACGTTTATATTTTTATAATCATCCCATCCATACTCAGGAGCAAAGACACCATAGCCGCAAAACACCAAATCTGCTTTTTCTAAATTTATTTTTTTTCTTTTTAAGTAGGAGTTTCCAATTATATCTACGCCAGTTTTCATTGCCCATCTCTCATCATCATTTATAAACTGGGTTCTAACAAATGACTTAACACCAAGCATATCCACTTTTTGAGTCCACTCTCCATTGGGATTACCTGGTAATAAGCCAATTTTTTCAAACTCCTCAATTAAATATTTTATAGTCTTTTTTCCGCCACTAGTGGCAGGCTTTCTTCCTTCAAATTCATCTGAGGATAAAACTGCTATATGACTTGACAATAGTTCTTCTGTAATTGATTCTTGCGCCATCAGAACATCGCTTGAATATAAATGTTTTTCCCAAGAGGTTTTTTCTGATGAGCAACTAGCAAGTAATATTAAGAGTGATATAATATATTTATTTTGAGTTCTAATCATTAATTCTCCATAATAAAATAAATTGTTTCAGGGTATTAAATATTATTTTTAATTATAAAAGATGCATTTCCAAAGGATTGATAGAATACTGATAAAATAAATGCTAAAACTATAATTTTTTGGGAAATAACATTGAATATCAGAGAAAATTCGCTATCTCTAGGCGAAGGACCAAATTCTAAAATGATAATGTAGGCAAAAATTAATAAAGAAAATATTAAATAACCAATGGCATACCTTGATTCAAACCTGCTATCTTTATGCATTGAGTAGAATAAAAGTATAGAACCAATGCAAAAACTACGAAATGCCCAATTCACTGCAATAATATGCGAATCATGTACATAATTATGTGGAGTAAAGCCAATAATTATAAAAAATATTGCTCCAATAATACCAAAAACTGACCCAACCTTACCAATCTTACTGTTCATAGTAGGTGTATTGAATAATTTCATAAAATTGTAAAAATATAAAATAAAGGTCAACCCAACTATAAGTAATCCTAAAGCAAATAATACAACAGAAATAATATTTTCTCCTGATAAAATACCCAAATCACTAAAAAAATTTCTTGTGAATGAATAACCTACAGTATTGGGGTTATGCAAGGTGCCTCCTGTATAAAAAAATATAGAAGCACAAAAAAGAATGATAAATAGTAAAATGGTATATCTAGGGATTATAACCAAACTATTCTTTAATGAAATCATATATTATTAATCTTATGGAGTTTTATTTCCACCCTTTTGATAACAACATCTGTAAAAGTGATGTGGCAATTACAAATACCATAAACCAGTCGTTCCTGTCTATTGTTATTGCCAAGCCAACAACTGATACTGCTAAAGCAAAAAGTGTTATATATTTTTTCATTCTATTCTCCAATATTTGAGTAAAAAGTTAATTTATTCTTAAGGTATTTTTACTTGCTTGGTAAAATTTTAATAGCTGTTAATATGCAAAATATATAGAACATCAAATTTCCAATAATAAAACCTAAATATAGTGAATTAAGTGAAGATGCTCTATATGGATCAAGCGTAAATAATGTATAAATTATTAATAATGCATTTATTGCACTTATAATTGATAATGAATATAAAAAATTAATATTAAGAAAATTATGACGAGAAAGACTGTAGGCATAAATAGATATACCGGTCCAATATAAAATACCAAATGCAAAAATTAAACTTATCTCAATCATCATTTGATTTGCGGCAAAATTCGCATCTCCCCAGATTATCATAAAATCTTGTGACCACGAAACTATAAAACCTATTGTTGATATTAAAAAAAGGAAAACTCCAAAGCCCATTAAATTTTCAGTGCTATCTTTTTTAAAATCATTAAATAATCCAAAAATTCCATAACCTGTCAAAGTTGCACCAATTATAGATAATAATGCATTTAATAAGCTGATATTACCATTCAGTATTACTTGATTAGCAAAAAAAGTAAATATATGCTCACCATCAATCGGCATATTGTTAAAAAGTAATTGTAAAAAAAATGGAATAAGATTAAAAATAGATCCAAAGATAAGAGAGATGCCAACGAGGTCTTTTAATGATAGCTTGGCAATCATTTTTTACCTTTCATTAATTTTTTGATTTCAGAAAGTTTATCAAATGCATCTATAGTTATGAATGAACCTCTAAAACTCTCATCCATTTGTTCTATTAAGGCATTCCATTTTGCTAAATTATCAAGTGAAGGCTTATTGACTGTTAATCCGTACTCCTTCATAGCGTTAACTGCATCACTAGATTCATACCTATTCTTGTCTTGAAATCTTTTTCCAATTTTTTTAGATATTTTTAACATAGATGTTTGATGTTCAGGTTTTAATTTATTCCATATTCTCATATCTATAACAATAGCAGCAGTTAGATTTCCCCATTTCATGTCAAGCATGTTGTCAGCAATTCCAAAAATTTGCTGTGAAAGTGCATACATTGGATTCAATCCTAGTGAGTTTATCATGCCGGTTTGTAGTCCAGATAAAATGTCTAAAGTTGTTAACGGAACTGGTTGAAAACCATTTTCCTCATACAACTGAACTGCTTTATAGTCACCTGCCCATGTCCAAATCTTAGACTTTTTTAAATCTGAAGGAGTATAAACTGGTTCTGTTGAAAACCAATATACCCAACCAATATCAATCATCGTTAATAGCTTAAACCCATTTTTTTCACTTTCACCGTAAAGCTCATCACTAAGCTGATTTCTTACAAAGTCTACATCGTTATAATTTTGGAATAATAACGGATAATTAAATGCTGTAAAATATTGATTTACCTCTGTCATCCCTTCTGTGGTTATTGCTGCGCCATGAATTTGACCAATTCTTATCTTTCTCACCATATCTCTTTCATCGCCAACCACTCCTCCAGGGTAAATTCTCAACCTAACCTGTCCATTGGTTGCTTTTAACCATTCTTGTCCAAGCTCAACTAATAATCCATGCCACTCTGTTCCCTCCGGAGCTAGCGTTGCCATTTTAATTACTATTTTTTTTGCATACAAATTATGAGACAAAGATACGATAATTAAAATGTTTAAAATGTTTTTAAGCTTTATCATAATTAATAAAAATACTCATCTATATTATCAAGAAGCCAGTTAGCTCTTTTTCGATTCATATAATTACTCAAAGTTAGCTCTGGATTAGCATAAATATCTATATTGAGAGCTTTATAAAGCATATTGGTAAAACTGTTCTTGTCTTGCTCAGAAACTGCAATATTTTCTGCGTAGGAAATATATGGCGATAAATCTTTACCTTTAGAAGCGTCTATTGCTTTTTTAAAAAACGATTTTGATAAATCTAATTTATCTTCTTTGGCGTCATGCCTAATTAATGAATAAGAAATCATAGCAGTATAAAAAGAGCCATAATTCCAATCAGGATCTAATTCCATACCAGATTCAAGTAAAAATCCAATTTTTGGTAATTGGATAACCCATTCTGGCGCACCATTGCTTGACTGAATCGCTCCTGCATAAGCGCCTGCAGCCCAATAAAGTTTTTCAGCAGTTTCTTTTTTAAAAACAATCTTATTTTGGTTGTTTTCATTTATCCATGAACTATAATCTGGATAATCCAACGCTAATGAAGTATTTATATAATCAATAGACCTAATAAAGTCTTTATGAGCTTTTAAATAAATAGAGTTACTACTAGTATAATCTAAATATTTCAATCTAACAGCCTCATTCATGGTAAAACCGTATGAAAAAATTGTTAACTCTTTTGATGCATTAAATTGCAATGTTGAATTTGCAGGATTTTTAATAGCTTTATTCTCTATTTTATTGAGATTTGCTTTTAAAATATTTTTTGAAAAATTTGGTGTATAATTTATAGCAAGAACGCTAACCCTGGGAGAGCTACAAGAAATAATGAAAGATAATAATAGCGGATAAAAATAAATTAAATATTTATTCGTGAAGTTCATTATATAGAGGGTAAGATTGACATAATTCTTTGACTTTTTCATTCACATTATTAAATACATTTTCATCATCTATATTGCATATAACCTGATCAATCAAATCCACTATCTGAATCATTTCACTTGTACCCATACCGCGTGTAGTCAAAGCTGGTGTTCCAACACGTATTCCACTTGTGATGAATGGACTTTTTTTATCAAATGGCACCATGTTCTTATTAACAGTTATGCCAGCTTTTTCGAGAGATTTTTCTGCAGCCTTTCCTGATATGCCTTTATTTGATAAATCGATTAGCACAACATGCGTATCAGTTCCACCGGAAATTATATCGTAATCCTTTTTAATGAATGCATCAGCCATAGTTTTCGCATTTTTAACAATACTAGCTGCATATAATTTAAACTTTGGATCAAGAGCTTCGCCATAGGCTATAGCTTTTGCTGCAATAATATGCATTAAAGGCCCACCTTGAATACCCGGCATAACAGCTGTGTCTAATATCTCGGAAACCATCTTTATTCGACCGGATTTTGGAGCAACAATATTCCATTTGTTTTCAAAATCTTTACCCATCATAATCATACCACCTCTAGGCCCACGTAAGGTTTTATGTGTAGTTGTAGTAACTACATCACAATATGGCATTGGAGATGGATGAATCTCAGCGGCAACTAGCCCTGAAGGATGAGCAATGTCAGCCATTAAATAAGCATCAACACTATCAGCTATTGTTTTGAATTCTGAAAATTCGACAAATCTTGGATAGGCGCTTCCACCGCAAATAATAACTTTGGGTTTATATTTTTTTGCTTGCTCTAAAACACTATCTAAATCAACCCTGCCGGTATCCTTATTGACTTGATAAGAAACTGCATTATACATTTTTCCTGAAAAATTGACTTTACTCCCATGTGTTAAATGACCTCCATGTGCTAAATCAAGCCCCATAATTGTATCACCAATACCAGCAAAGGTCATCAATGCAGCCATATTTGCCTGAGAGCCTGAATGCGGTTGAACATTTGCATAATCACACTTAAATAGCTGCTTTGCACGATCTCTTGCAACATTTTCAGCTTCATCAACATGTATACAGCCGCCATAATACCTTGATCCAGGGTATCCTTCGGCATATTTATTTGTCATAATTCCGCCAGCCATTTCTAAGATAGGATAGCTTACAAAATTCTCTGATGCAATTAATTCTAGTGTGTCATTTTCCCTATTAAGTTCACGAACCAAAATATCATACATCTCTTTATCGGAGTTTTTAATATGAAAATATGGCTTTGAATTAATAGACAAAATTTTACCAGTTGCTTTTTTTATTTAGCTTTTCACCTACCCAGCTATAACAACTGGTTGTTGTCTTTATAAAGCCTTTATTTTTAACATTTGCATCCATCATAAACCATTGAGCTTTTCCAAACAGTACCTCATTTTCACTAAGCCACGATTTTGAGCGACTATAGCGTGAAAAGCCTAATTCTTCAGCTTTATCAAATGACTCATAAGCTAAAGTTGCGACAACCCTATCATCTGTAGTGATTTGGCCCGATCTGCAAGCTTGAAAACCTTTATAGTATACATTTGCCTTTGCTGCGACAGACTCCCCTTCATTTGAAAGCATAACAGCACGATCAGCCCAATCAAAAGCTGAACTATAATCCTGATTTTCAAGATATACTTCTGAAATTTTTATTGCTGTTCGAAAATTTCTTGGATCCAACCTAAATAACTTTTCATATGTTTTTGCAGCTGATTCTAAGTCGTCAGCTGTATCGTAAGCTTGAGCTAGCTTTCTAAATGCTACTTTACTAGTTGGGTCTTCATCAACTACTTGTTTTAAAATAACAATGGCTTGATCTGACCTATCTGCCTCTAGAAGCTTATCTGAATAATCAAGACCATAGCTAATATTGTCTGGATTGCTTTCAAAGCGACTTTTGTAAACATCTAATGGGTCTCTTCCGCTTTTTTCATACGCTTGAGCAAGGTCACTTTGTGCGCCTTCATTATTAGGCTGAATTTTTAACAAATCTTTTAAAACTATAATTTGATCATCATATCTACCTTCATTTGCGTATAATTTAGATAATTCTGTTTTGATATCTATATCCTCAGGTGACAAATAGGATAATCTATCCAACTCATTCATTTGCAAATCCTTTTTACCTTGTTTTTGGTATGAATAAGCCAATCTTTTTCTTAGCTCAACATTTTCAGGCAAAAAGTTCAATCCTTTTAATAATACATATTCTGAGCTGTCATAACGTCCCATATATTCATATGCTATTGCATAATACAGATACACCTCTTTAGGGTCATCTCGATCACACCCAAGGTCAGTTAATTCACCATAAACTTTTACAGTATTTTCCCAGTCTCTATTTTTATAAAATTCAGCAGCACTGCTAAATACCCTTGGGCATCTAACTTTACGTATTGAATCTTGACGAGCTTCTTCTACAGCATCAGCGCTAACTTCAGGTGCTGGTGGTGCGCACATTGTAACGAATATTGCAATTGCGAAAAAAAATATTTTATTTTTTAAAATACTGGTTGTCATTGTTTTGCTCTCCTTCTTAAAAACCATATATCTCCCACACTTATACCAATGGAAAATTGTTTAAAAGTTTCACTAAAATTATTTTCTGAGGTACGTGAACCATTTTTATACGATAAATCTAATTGATTTGCCGTATTACCAAATTTAATACCAAGTCCTAATGATAAGCCATTCTCAATTATGTTATTTCCAATGGATAGCAATTTATAATCTTTTCTATACACACCTAATCTAAAAGTAATTTTATCTTGCCAATCTTTATCATTCATATTTCCGAACTTAACAATTCCTGTTCCAATATGACTATTTGAAACAATCTGGTCATTGAATAAACCTAAACTTTTTATATTCTGAGCATTATCATTCCATAATTGAAATTCAAAATAAGTATTTAAAGAATTTTTAAAATCTATATTAAAGCCTAAACTAAAGGCGTTTGGAGCATATATATTTTCAACCTTCAATGTATCGACATTTGTATTTTTTGGAAAATCATTGCTAGTTGGAATTAAATCACCATCCGTATCTTCAAAAAGATCAAAATTATAAACATAAGCAGATAGCGGCTTATTGGTTTTTACTATTCCAGAATATATACTTAAAATGATTTTTTCAGATTCAAAGAAATCTCCAGAGAAAAATACATTGTACTTAGACCCTTTAAATGTGTTAATACCTAAAGATCTATAATATACATTATTTAAAATGATTGATTTTTCTGTTCGCGAAGATCCAAAAAAACTATCAAAAGATAAGCCAACATTCATTTTGGCGTTTATTGGAAGTGAAAAAGCGAAACTGGAGGCCATTACTCCGCCTCCCGATTTAAATTCCTTGTGGAGAGACAGGTTTTCATCATGCATCAAATAACTAGCTGTATCTGTCTTAAAAAAAGTATTTAAGCTGTTAACTGGTTTAACAGATAATCCAACTGCATAGGTATTTCTTATTGGCACAAGAAATTGAATTCCTCCAAACTGTGAAGACTCGCTACTTGAAATTGATTCTTTCAAACTAAATGATTGTGACTCGTACGTACTATTAATATATGCGTTTTTTAAATATTTCCATGTTGATGGATTTCCAATAGATACTTTATTTACAAAATTTGGAACTAAACCTATTGACCCTAGTCCATTTTCTGATGTATAAAAAGAAGATCTAGGTAAACCTAACCCATAAGAACTATAGATTGATTGTGCATCATAGAATGAGTACGAAAAAAAAAGTATAAATACCAATCTAAGGTAATACATATGTGATCCTTAGCTTAGGATGAAACTCAACACTTTTTGTATCATAAAACTGTAAAATTTTAAATGGGTCAACATCAATATTTGGCTGAATATTGAAGGTGTGAATAGATTTTTTTTCAGATAGAGACTTACTTAAGGCAGATCGATGATTAAATTTTAATTTAGTATTGCTTAAAGCAGCGGAAGATCCATTTGTAAGGTCGTAGGTAAAAATTTCTTTTTCATATTTGTTAAAAGTACTTGGCAAATCTATATCGGTAAGTAGGTAAGAATTTATAATTTCAGAATTAGATGAATCTTCAGTTATTAGATTGAGAATTAACTCTGCTTTTCTAAAGATTCCACCTTTAGGCATTTCCCATAACCCTGTATCAATTTTAAGCAAAGATTTTAGCCCTTTTGCAAGAGAAATAGATAAATTTAAAGTGTCTGCTTCCTCAAGCTTAGGAGGCGTTAATATCGTTAAATCATCAATAATATTATGAGAGCTTAGTGTGTCAATTGTTAATGTGTCATTAGCAAAGTGTTTAAAATATATAGATAAATTTGAAACTGTGGACTGACCGTTATTTGCGCTATAAAATCTATAAAAACCAAATTCGGTATTATAAATACCAACAGCAAAAGCATTATTAAAATCCGTTATGTTCGTATCAATAAATGCGTTGAAATAAGAGGTGTCTACAAGAAATTCTAACTTAGAAGATGTGGTGTCATTTATAATATTTCCATAACTAATTATATCTGAATAATTAGTATTATAATTTAAATAATTGGAATTATTTCGACTGAAAACAGAATCAGATACGTTTGGAAAATATCTTAAATAGAATAATGAATTTGAGGTGATTGAATCATCAACAAAGTTGAGTGTTAATTTCACGCTATCTATAACAATAGAACTATCTACATAGTCATGAAGCTGAGATATAGTTTTTCCTGAGGATATATAATATTGACTATTAGAAAATTTGCTTGCTCTAATATAGCTGTAATCAAATGTATAACCACTATCCTGACCAAGATATAAATATTTAGAACCACCCATCAAAGGAGGAACCTGGTAGGTTGTACTTTCTAATACATCAAACGAAACTGTATCCACGCTTAGCGATAAATCTAGATCATTAAGCATTAATGGCTTCTCTTCACAAGAAATGAAATAAAGTAAAAGTGATGCTAAATATATTGCTTGGCGATTTAACATATGATGATATCTTAACTGTTATTTAAACAAAGAATTAAGCAAAATGTTTCGATAATTCTTCATTGATTACCGAAGAAGTCATTGTATAGTCTGGAGTATCACCCTCTTCAACTTTTACAGATATTAATTTTTTCTTATTTTGCTTTATAAGTGGAAGTGAAAGAAGTTTTTTTGTATTGTTTGTAGAAGGGCTATCCAAAGAAATAATCAAGTCCACATCTTCAATTGCAGCTTCATAGCAATTGATTTTATCACCTTTGATCTTTTGAGGCAGTACAACTCCTAATTTATCGTATACAGAGCGATCATAAGTTGCATACTCATCGAAGTTATGGACAGTTAAAACTGTCTTAATATTATCATAAAATTCTTTTGTTTTATATATTTGCTGATAAATGAGCGGGACTGAAGCGGTTTGCCAATCGTTACAAATAATAACATCAGGTTTCCAAAATAAATGAGGAAGCGTAGCTATAGATGCCATTGAAAAGTATGCATACCTTTCATCATTATCTGATAAAATTCGACCGTTTTTTGCCTTATAAAGCAAATCTGAAAGCGGTTTAAACCAATCTATGTTTTCTAAAAAATATACCTGGACTCTGGTTTTAGGTATAAAAGCACTTTTAGCTGAAACGATTTCACTCTCACCAGCGAACTCAAAAGGGATCTCTCTAAGACGAATAACTTCTCTTAGTATATATTTCCTTTCGCTAACAAATCCGTACTTAGGGAGTATAGTTCTTATATCATGACCAGCCTCCTGCAAGGCAAGGGGCACGTCAACAGAATATTTACTTAAATTTGAAGTATTGGCAAAAGGAGATATTTCAGTGGTAAAGTAAAATAATTTTAATGACATAGGATTATGAGTTTTCTATTTAGCGCTAAGCTGTTTTAGAGATTCTCGAGCTTTTTCATAAAACTCTGAACCAGGAAAATAATCAATCAATCTTTGGTATTCTTCTTTTGATTTTTTGATATTACCCATACTTCGATGACAATGGCCAAGCTTCAACTGTGCATCATCATCTTTATCAGTTCCAGAAAAAGAAAAAACCTTTTCAAATTCTATCACTGCTCTTTTATAATTTTTCATTGTATAGTAACACTCAGCAAGCCAATACTGGCTATTATCAGCTAAATCATTCGCCGGATCAGAAAGAACTAGTCCAGAAAAACCATTAATTGCTTTATTATAATCACCGTTTTGATATGCAGAAAGAGCATCAATATAGGTTTTTTTGTATTCTACCGGACTTATTTTAGAGCTAACCTTATCAGATGTTTTACTACTTTTTAAATCATACATTTCAGTAAAACTATTCGCAAGAGTTACAATTTTATTCTCAACCATTACCAATTGAGCAAGAATTTCAAAATTTACACTATCAACATATGAAATCTTGTCCTCTATTAATCTCATCTTGTTTTGAAAAGTATTGATTCTATTAATCAGTAGAATTGCAACGGAATCTGTTTGCTCTTTTGCTTTTAAATTGGCTGAAAGTGCATTTTGAAGTTCAGGTAAAAGTAGACGCATTTGAGCATCAAGTGAATCAATGCGCATATTTTGACCTGCTAAAGAACTATTTATTTGTGATAGAGCTCGTGAGCTATTACTATTTTGACCTATAGTTAATGTTGAAAACATTAGCGCAAATAAACAGAAAACATCTTTAAGTATATGTTTAGACATATAACCTAACCTCAGATTTTTTAATAATACAATAGAACAAATTTACCTCAAATCTATGAGAATCGATATTATTTTTTAAATAATTAATAATTCTCCTCTCTACTAAAGTTTATAGCTATACCTATCATAATAAAGCTAGATAATAAAAAAGAGCCTCCATAAGAAACGAATGGAAGAGGCAAGCCTTTAACTGGTATCATTCCAGATGCCATAGAGCAATTAACAAATACATGGGATAGAAAAATTGTTGATATTCCAATAAGAACCAAGCCTGAAAATCTATCTGATGAATGAAAAGCTAAATATAGTATTTTTAAAATTAAATAAAGAAAAAGGGTTAGCATAAATAAAATTGCTAAAAAGCCAAGCTCTTCACCTATTACGCTAACTATAAAGTCAGATTCTTGTACTGGTAAAAATTTCAATTGTGTTTGTGTACCCTCACCCCATCCTTTACCAAAAAAACCTCCAGAACCTAACGCAGTTTTGCTTTGAATAACCTGATATCCAGATCCAAGAGGGTCAAGCTCTGGGTTAATAGAAGTTAATATTCTATTTCTATGATATGGCCTTAAAAATCCATTCCAAAACAATGGGAAAATAAGACCAAGAAAAATATTGAAGAAAAATATTGCTATACCATTCCATAGCTGAGGTTTTGATAAGAAAATTATTAAAGCCATAACTAAAGACCATGATGTAAAAACCGATACATCAAAAGCAGTAACAATACTTAATAATGGTGCTATAACTAAAAACAAATGGAAAGGTCTCGCGCCCACCCAATAAAGCATTGGTATAACAGGGCTCATCATAACAATTGCTGTGCCTAAATCAGGTTGATTGAGAACAATTAATGCTGGTATAAAAGCTATTATAAATGGAATTAAAATTGCGCCAAAATGATCTAACTCTATTTTTCTATCAGATAAATATCTAGCTAATGTTAAAATAATTACTAGCTTAGCTATTTCAGATGGTTGCAAACTAAAAGGCAATCCAATATCTATCCATCGATGAGTATCTGCAACTTGAGCACTGAAATACGGCAACATAACAAAAAGAATTATTACTCCGTAAAATATATAGACGTATTCGTGAATTAATTTTTTAGGAATTATCATAAATAAGAACATTAATAAAACTGCAGGACCAAGAAAAATTATCTGTCTAAGAAATGCATTAGAGTCACCAAGCGATCTACTTTCAGCTACACTAAAAAGGGAGATCAAACCTAATATTAAAATGCAAAAAACAATTAACAAGATACTGTAAGGAGAAGATTTTATAACTCTTGAAACGTCTATATTCATTGTTTTATTGCAATATTGTAATTGATATTTTGATTATATTTTTTAAATATTTTTCGTGCAATGGGTGACGCCACACTACCGCCTCCACCTCCATTTTCTACTAATACTACGACAGATATAATATCATCATTATTATAATTCGCAAACCCTATGTACCATGCATGTGTTTCTCCGTGCGGATTTTCAGCAGTCCCTGTCTTGCCTGAAACTATTACACCTGGTATATTTGGATCTGAAAGCTTACCAGTACCTTTTTTACCATAAACAACTTCCCTCATTGAATTATGAATAATATCCCATGTTTTCGAACTAACTAAAATTGATTTATCGGTATGAGGATTTTTAGGCTTAACCAAATGAAGATTTTTAGATACCCCTCTTGTTGCCAATATATTTGTATACGCCGCCATTTGGATTGGAGTAACTAGTATTTCACCTTGACCTATAGATATATTAAGCATCGCACCTGTTGACCAGCCATACCTTCCATGCAGCTTGTTCATATATTTTCTATTAGGAACTTTTCCTTTCATTTCAGATGGTAAATCAATATTAGTAGGTACACCATGAGAAAAATCCATAGATCTTTTTTCTAATTCATCCAGTCTAACTTTTTGAATAGCTTCATAAAAAAATACATCGCATGACTGTGCAATCGCCGATTCAACATTTACTGTTCCATGCCCATTTTTATCCCAACACTTATGAGCTCTATCATAAAATTCATACTCACCTTTACAGAAAGATGTCCAGTTTTTATCTATCAATTTCTTTTCTAAGAGCTCAATAGCAACAATCATTTTATATATAGACCCTGGAGGATATAAGCCATTTGAAGCGCGATTTAATAAAGGCCTATTTGGATCAGAAACTACAGTTTGCCAATCTGCACTAGAAACGAGACCTGTAAAAAGATCAGGGTTATAATCGGGAGAACTTACATAGACGAGAACTTCACCAGTGTTTGGTTTTGATACAATCACAGCTCCTTTTTTATCTTTATAAATATCTTCAACCAATAATTGTAAATCTAAATCTATTGTTGTATTAATATCGCCACCAGGCTGAGATAGCAAATCACTATAAGTCTCAACAGGGCCAGCCTCTCTACCGAACGCATCAACCTGGTAATATGATACACCTTTTTCACCGCGAAGAGAGCTTTCGTATTGTTTTTCAATACCTGCCCATCCAACTAAGTCACCATAACTATATTTGGCAGTTTTTAAATTATCAATCATGGATTGATCTACTTCTTTAAGATAGCCAAGCGCATGAGTTGCTTTAACCTTGGGATGATAGATTCTCTCAGGAAATTGCTTATAAATAATACCAGATAAATTATTTTTCTCCTCCTCAAGCTTACTAAGCTGTTCAATCGTAAGATCTTTAGCTATTCTAGTTGGTAAAAATCTACTTCTATAATTATTTTTGTAGTTCTTAATCAAAATAGAGGTATCAATACCAGTTGTTTTACTAATAATAGCATAATTTTTATTCTTATTTTTTATTTCAGCGCCAATTGCATAAAGTACATATGTTGGATAATTATCAACTATTATTTTGCCATTTCTATCCAAAATAAGGCCCCTAGGTGCAGGTAGCGATAATGCGCGAACATAGTTGCTCTGCGCTCTTTTAGTATATTTTTCATTATCTAAAATTTGAATCTTAAAAAATCTAGCTACAATCAAGAAGTGGACTAGCACAACAAATACATAAAACACCCATAATCTCGCCTTTGAAGCTATATTAGGAGATTTCAGCACTAGAAACCTCTTTAAATGGATAAATAAATTGCATTGAAAGGATAAAAAGCATTGTGTAGGAAGTGGTAGCAAGCCATAAAAACAAAAATTCAATTAAATCTGAGATATAAATATTTTGAAATCTAAAATAACAGATAATAAAAAAATGGAATAGCATAATTAATACCCAAGATATATGAAAAATATATGGGAGGACTTTTTCATAAATATTTTTTAAATAACCAGTTAAATAACCAACTATAGTTAATGTGAGAGGCTCAAGGCCAAAATAAGAACCAACACCAAATAGATTGGATAATATCCCAAGACTAAAACCTATTATCATTCCATAAAGCCTGCCTTTGTACATAGAAAGATAAAGGACAAAAATAACTAAAAAATCAGGTCTAATTAGATTTAGAGATAATAGATCAACTAATAGCAACTGAAGAATGAGAAAAAGTATTGCAATAAATGCAATTTGAATGCTACTCATTATTGCCATTCCTAACTACAAATACATTTAATAGAGATCCAATTTTTGAAGAGATTCTAACCTTGACTATTTTTTGAAAACTACCAATCTCATCTTGTATTTCTATCACACTGCCAATTTTAAGATTTGGTGGATAAATATCGCTAAATCCTGAAGTTAAGACTGTATCACCTAATTTAATTTCTGCGTTTTTTTGAACTTCTCTAACTTCACAAATATCATCGCGTAGGAACCTTAATATACCAACACTTCCAGAAGGATAAATTCTAACAGATGCTCTGAAATTAACATCAGTGATCAACTGCACTAAGGTAGTGGATTTTCCAGCTAATATTGTTTTACCTATAACTCCTTCAGGTATTATAATTGGTAAATTTTCTTTAACTCCATCATCTGAACCAACATTTATAGTTATTGAAGAAAGATTTGAAGAAGACCCCATGTTGAGAACCTTGCTAGCCACTAAATCAAAATTGCTGTCTCTTTTATAATCTAAAAGTTTTTTTAAATTAATATTTTCTTGATATGATCTGACCATCTCTTCAGACTGAAGTGCAAGCTGAAGGTTTTTCTCTCTCAATAGCTGTGTCTCTTGCTCTAACTGTATGATTGTTTTTAACCACATACTAGGAGAAGAAATAAATGAAAATGAATCTAAAAACTTTGCCCTAACTAATATTGAGTTAGGGGTATCATTTTTAAGTAGTAGATTTAATGAGAATGCTATTAATAATATAAATAATAAGTGCTCTTTCTTTTTTAGAATCGATAGATAAAAACTATGCATCAATCATTAAATAAGAACTGATTCGTACTTTTTAACATCCTCAAGAACCTTGCCAGTACCTCTTACTACGGATAAAAGTGGGTCTTCAGCAATATTTACAGGAACGCTGGTTTGTTCTCGAATTAATTGGTCTATACCTTTTAACATACTACCGCCACCCGTCATAATTATACCCTGATCAAGAATGTCTGATGATAGTTCTGGAGGAGTACGCTCTAACGCTCTTTTAACTGCCTCAACAATAGCATTAATTGGATCTTTAAGGGCTTGTCTGATTTCATCAGAAGACACTTCAATAGTTTTTGGTATACCCGAAACAAGATCCCTGCCTTTAACAGCTATCATTTCTGTTTTAACACGCATTGCTGAACCGACAGACTTTTTAATTGATTCTGCTGTAGAAGGACCAACTTCCAGTTTATGTTCATTTCTAAACCATTGAATAATAGCTGTATCCATTTCATCTCCGGCTACGCGAATAGCTTCTTTTGTAACTACTCCATTTAAGGCAATTACAGCTATCTCAGTTGTGCCTCCACCTATATCAATAATAATACTACCAACTGGCTTTGAAATATCTAAACCTATGCCAATTGCCGCAGCAACTGGTTCTTCAATAAGATAAACTTGTCGAGCGTTTGCTCGTTCGCCAGAATCGCGAACAGCCCTTCTTTCAACCTCTGTAACGCCAGAAGGGACACATATAACCATTCTTGGGCGTGCAAGCCTATTCATATTTATCTTACTTATAAAGCCCTGGAGGAGTCCATCTGTCATATTAAAATCTGCAATAACACCGTCTCTAAGCGGTCTTACGGTCTCAATTTCACGATGTGTACGTCCAACCATTGCCTTGGCATCATAACCAACAGCAATTATTTTGTCATCATGGACAGATTTAGCAACAATTGAAGGTTCGTTTATCAAAACCCCCCTACCTTTTATATAAACAAGGGTATTTGCTGTACCAAGATCAATAGCAATATCGCCAGAGACCCAGCTTAAGGGGTTTTTAAACTTGTTTAAAATATTCATTAGATTATGCTTATATAACTCGGATTATATAAAGAATAATGTACGATTATTTTAAATTAATGAATAGTTATAAATTATTCTTTAAACGGCCATCGGTGGCTAGCCTATCAGCAACAGTATTCTTATCCCTAAGAACGTGCACTAATTCCCAGTTAAGAAAATTAGATAACAATGAATGTGTTTCATCGTGCAGTTTTTTCATCCTATCGTTTTTTACTTTATATTCGCCATTTATTTGCTTAACTACTAATTCGCTATCTGAATATATAATTATATTTAATACAGATAATTTCAATAATGACTTTAAACCGTATATTAAAGCACCATACTCTGCTTCATTATTTGTTAGATCATCTACATATTCAGAAAAAGTAAATATTTCTTCATCATCTCTATATATAACACCGCCAATACCTGATGTTTTTGAATGTAAGTCAGCAGCCCCATCTATGTACATTTTATAAGAGGATGATTTAGAGTTTATTTTATCTAAAATATTTTGAAGTAACGGGTTTTTTTGAATTTGACTTGATGACAATAGTTCCCGTAAAGCATCAATCTCATTATTATCTAATTTCATAGATTAATTTACCAGTTGTTACCACCATAAAAAGGTGACGTTAATCTGTAATCACCAAAACCCGATTCATCTACAAAATCAAAATATTTGTTAATACGATAATAGTGCCATCTTTGCTGATAAATTCTTGTGAATGGATCGCTATATTCTTCTATATCATCTGGCCTTCCAAATTTAATGTAAATCTCTCCCATATGAGTTCTCCAGCCATCAGTACTGCCCTTGAAAGAGCTATTTGCATATGCTACTCTAGAAAAATACTCATCCTGAAGTTCGTTCTCTTTTGTTTCAGGCGAAGGATCCCTTTCTTTCCAGTAAGATAAAAATAATTCTTCTTGTTTCTCAGGCTTAGATCTTCTCATCATTTTATATTCATCATCAACTAATATGTATCTCATTGCTAAAATTGCCTGATTGAAACTTGCTATGGTGTTGGAAAAACCATCTCGCGATACTCCAAAGATTAGAGACTGTTTCTTTTTTAATTTTCCCTGTCTTAGCGTTACATAAATTTTTTTTCTTAGACCTTTATTAATAATATCGCTGGGAATAGTAATTCTTTGAAAAAAGTAATTATTATCAGATGAAATTTCAAATGACTGATTCCACAGCTCTTTTTTATTTGAAGAATTAATTAATACATCGATATTATATTTTCCTGTATCCACTTTTCCAGATATAAAAATTGTAGGCTTAATTGCATTTTCCCCTATAACATTTGTTATTATTGGTATCTCATCAGTATTTAGCCCCCAATTACCTTCAAATGTATCAATTAAAAATGGCTTAAATAAATAAATATCAGAGTTTTTCTTATTGAAGTTAATCTCCCGATTAATTACCCCGCTTTCATTTGAATCTCTATCAAACAGCTCAGATGAAATAATATAATTATCTAGCGGTACTTTGAATTCATAAAAATGAATAGTAGATATTTTGTCAGATGTAGATTCTAAATAATCACTAGTCTTTAAAATATTGGACCAGGTTTTTCTACCTACCTGCTCACCTTTCTTTTTTCTCAATGTAATCTTTGCTTGATAAGCAGTTTCAAAAGATCCAGATTTCTTTACAAACTTAAGTACTTTATTGGGAACAACTATGTATGAGAGGATTCTTATCGAATCTGAATTTGAGTCAGCAACCGGAAGAGCTGCAAATGTATACTGTCTAAGTACTTGGTCTTTCTTATCTCTAGTGCGGTTTTGGGAAAAAACATAATTAGTAGAACCTAAAAAAAGTAGGAAGCTTATAGTTGTTAGATATATTTTTTTCATTACTTATAACGATACGATACGATTCCCTCTGAAGTTCCAATCCAAAGTTTTCGAGAATCTGCTTTCAATTTATTAATATTACCTAAAAAATTATAATTAAAATATTCAGGTACATTTTTCTTTTTATTGAAGTGCAACAATTTATCAATTGTTGCGATGAAAAAGTCATTATTATTTACATCTAAATCTATAACTTCCTCACTACGATAAATTACTGAATTAATAGCAATAGACCATTTTCTGCTTGAAGTATCTAGCTGAATTATTGATTCACGTGTTGAAAAAAATATATCCTTCTTTGATAATGCTATCGCAGTAAAACCAATCTGATTTGATGGGAATATTGTATTGCTATCTTTATACCCATAATCTAAATAATCAAATAAAATATCATTTTTAGAATTATAAATAAATAGACCAGACTCCGTTGCGATATAAATATTATTCTTAAAAAATAGCAAATCATGTATAAATATATTTCTAAGGGAGTCTGTAATTTTATTTTCAATAAGATTTTTTGATTTAATATCAACTATTTGTAAGCCATTTGGAGTTGCAATCCATAGATTGTTACTATATACAATCATATTTTTTACAAAATTCTTGCGCAACCCTGATGGTAGATAAATTTGACTCCACTCATCTTCTTTTTTATCGTAAATGATAATATTTTCATCACCTCCAAAAAGAACTGTTTTCTTGTTATTCAAAACAGAATAGATAGGAGTCTGATTTATATTTACAATATTTTTAAAATAATAATGATCATAAATATTTCTATTAACATCTATATATGATATACCTGCGTTAGGGCCATAAGACCTA
>Ga0208410_1000208_pt1 | contig 37044 bp, 40 predicted proteins | sample ETN02SmetaG_3_FD_185787 | JGI IMG/M metagenome (GOLD analysis project Ga0208410, IMG submission 185787) | Marine microbial and viral communities from oxygen minimum zone, Eastern Pacific Ocean - ETNP2014F10-02SV257 (SPAdes) (version 2) | ecosystem: Environmental > Aquatic > Marine > Oceanic ... | reverse complement strand
ACCGCCGCCGCCACCACCGCCGCCACCGCCGGAAGAACCTGATCCTATAGAGGCATCAAGCGAAGTGGAGTGGGAGTCAAAGGCGGCAGCATGAATACACCAGGTGTAAGCAGTGTCGTATGCGGGATCGCCAAGGTAATCTCTTGAAACATCTTTAATGATGTTGTTCCAGTGGTCTATTTCTCCTAGAGCAACAGCCCAAGCAGTGTATTGGCGAAGTGTCCCATTTTGGGCTGCTTCTTCAACATGTCTGGCTTCAGATGTTTGAATAAATTTTTTGAATCCCTGTATCTGAATCCATAATCCTGAACCTTTTGGCGACCTAACAGCTAATTCCCAGTTTCGGAATGCAAATGCTATAAAGCCGCCCAGTAGAAATGAAAGCGGTAAGTAGACGGAAGGGCCGACTCCCATAGACGTTATAACGGCGGCGACGAACAAAAAGGCACCAAGAAACCAGGCAATGTTTTCCTTTGGTTTTTTATGAGTCCAAAGATCAGATTTTTCTTCCCAAAGGGTAAGTTCTTTGTCCAATTTTTCCCAACCTTTCACGAAACCACTTCCGGTTAGGTTTTCGGTTTCTGAAGTCAGGTCTAGAACAGGATTTTTTAAATGTGCTTCATGTCCAAAGAAAGACCGCAACGATGAGTAATTCTCGAGAGGTTCTTTTGAAACATATTTGAACTGAGTTCCGCTTTTCCCAACCATTTCAATTTTTCCGTCAAGAACTTGTGATAGAAACCAAGCCTGTTTCGCTTCTTTCGTAACTTCTTCATTAACGAGAATTGCTCCATGGTAAGGAGTGATACCTTCAGGCGGCACAACACTGAGGGTTACAAGTTTTCTCATCGCCGCGTTGCTCAACGTTTTTGTCGGACCTTCATTATTATCTGCGAAAGCAGCTTCCGTGGCTCCTCCGCTACGAACGATGTCTCTTCCTCTTAATAAAATTAGCTGTGTCATTATTAGCTTGCCGATAAGGGCAAGGGCGGCAGCGAGCAGAATATATTTTCCGTTTCTTGAAACTGGGTGTTTTCCATCATCTTGTGAAGGTGCTTTCGGTGGGGGAAGAAAATCCGCAGTATTGTACGCGTCTAGTGTTGAAACTTTGGCTCGGACCCAGACACCGGTATCGCTATCTAAGTTTGAAGCAGTGACGATAGTTATTGAACCATTTTGGGTTACCTGGCAATCATCACTGTTACTTGAGAAGTTGTTTGGGTCTGAAGTCCCAACAGAACATTCTGGTTGAATAAGCTTTTTGCGGTGTTTGATCTGAATGGTAGCAGTGTCAATTTTCCACTCCCAGTCTTGCGGGACCGCTATCCAGCAGAACGGGAATGTAAACCGATCTTTTGTCCCATAGTTCTTTCTTATAAGCCCGCAACGAGAATCTTTACCTCCTGAGATTGCATTGGGTTCAAATTGGTAATCGATGATGTACCGATGGGTTCCATAATTATTTTTATTGGGGTTCCCTATTACTAAGCATGATTTTTGGGTTCCAAGCGAGCACCCTCCGTTAAATTTGGCGATTTCACTATCATCCAAAATTCTTAAATCATCTGGTGCGTAGGGTGAGAAAACATTATCTACAGCAGACACATTAGGTATTTCTCTCCAGATACCCCGTTGATCTGTGGCAGCAAAATCTGTGTCGATTATTTCTGATACGGAAGTTGTAGTGACATCTGCATTGTTTTGCGACACGACAGCAGTTGTATACCAGGACTTTGTGACTTGCTCTCTAGTTGACAGGCCCCCGATTATTGTTACTAACAGGATTGCGATGCCGATCACGCTATATACCCATGATCGAACAATTCGTTTCCGGTCCTTAATTTTAAACATTTGTTATTTCTATCAATATGTAATGTTCTCGAATCTTGTGAAGGCTACTCATGGTATCTATCTTCATAAAAGAGAATAGATGCACGCTATGGGTTCTCTGCCGATCCCTAGGTTGCTTGGTATTTATAGAGGTTATGTTTCCCTACCTGTGTAAGGGTTTTTTCTCCTATAAGCGCGAGTGTATCTTCTACCTCTTTTTCAAGGATGTGAAGGACTCTGTCAACTCCTTGTTCTCCATCAGCAGCTAAAGCCCAAAACCAGGAACGGCCTGAGCACGCTGCGGTGGCACCGAGTGCATGTGCTTTGACAATGTCCTCTCCTCTTCGGATTCCACCATCAAAGAAAAGTTCTATGTGTTCTGAAACAGCTGCTTGTATTTCCGGGAAAATCGTTGCTACTCCGGGGACGCTACTGAATTGTCTTCCGCCGTGATTTGAGACAATTATTCCATCCACGCCTGCCTGTTCAGCTCTTTGGGCATCATTCGGGGTCATTATTCCTTTGATAATGAGCGGTCCTTTCCACACTGATCGGATCCGTTCTAAATCATCCCAGGTCTTTGATGGGTCATTTAATTCCTTATTCACATACTCCCCTATGGAACTGGCATCATCTCCTGATGTGAAGCTTGTTAGGTTGCCGAATGTTATTGCTGGATTTCTGAGAATCCCTGAAACCCATCGAGGTTTCCGCAGGTAATGAAGGTATTGTCCTGGTCGTATTGTTACTGGAAGAGACATTCCATTGCGAAGGTCGCGTTCTCTTTTCCCGACGATGGGAACGTCAACTGTGACGATTAATGCTTCATATCCGGAGTTCTTTGCTCTGGAAATTAGGGAGTCAATGACTTCTTCGTTTTTCCATAAATACAGTTGGAACCAGAGCCGACCGTTGGAGACTTCTGCTACTTGTTCAATTGAATGCCCTGAACCTGTACTTAAGCAAAAAATTGCGCCAGCTTTATCTGCGGATCGTGCAGCAGCAAGTTCGCCAAGCGGGTGAGCCAATGTTGCTATACCGGCTGGGGAAAGAATAAGGGGTGTTGTAAGAGGTTTTCCAAAGACATGTGTAGATGTGTCTCGTTGTGAAACATCTACAAGGTAGTTGGGTTGAAATAGAATTGCTTCTAGGGATGCACGATTCGCGTGAACCGCTTGTTCTGTTCCTGCACCTCCATCGATGAAATCCCAAATAGCGTGGGGTATTTTTTTCTTTGCTTTTTCCCTAAACTCGTCAACGGTTTGTATCCCAGCTCCTGATCTTCTCCGAAATGAAATTAGTTTTTTAATCTCTCTAAAATTCACGTATGCCTTAATTAGTAAGATGGATGCTTCTAGAAACCTGAGACTATAGGAGCTTTATGGAAAGTTCCATTGTGTTCTTTCAAAGCTCTCTATTGCGGAGGGAGAGGAATACATAATGGAGATCCGGTCACAGGGTCTTTTATAATTTGGGCTTCAATTGAGAAAACATCGTGAATCATTTGGCTTGTCACCACATCTTCTGGTTTTCCTCCTTTCATAATTTTTCCATCACGCATAGCTACAAGGTTTGTGGCGTATCTAGCAGCAAGGTTTAAATCGTGAAGGACCATTACTATGGTCCTTCCATTCTGTGTACTTAGTTTTTTGAGAAGTTCAAGAATTTCAATTTGATGCGCTATATCTAAATGCGTGGTTGGTTCGTCAAGAAGCATTATTGGTGTGTCCTGAGCAAGAATCATTGCTATCCAAACCCGTTGGCGTTGCCCGCCGGAAAGTTCATCTACTGAACGTTCAGAGAGTTCAGAAAGCCCTGTTGTTGCTAAAGCTTCTTTGACCGCTTTTTCATCATCTTTTGACCATTGACTGAAAATTCCTTGATGAGGGTATCTACCGCGGCGAACCAGATCTGAAACAATGATTGTGTCCGGAGAGCGTGGATTTTGTGGAAGTAGCCCTAATTGCCGAGCAATGTCTTTCGTTGGTCGCGACTGAATGTCATCTCCATTGATAAGGACCGAACCACTTATAGGAATAAGTATTCTTGCTAAAGATTTCAATAAGGTTGATTTTCCACATCCATTCGGGCCGACAATGACTGAAATTTCCCCATTTGGAATAGAAATAGAGAGTCCCTCCACAATGGTTGGGCCTCCATAGGACAGGTAAAGATCTTTCCCAGTGAATGTTTGTGGTGGTGGTGTTTTATGTTGCACGGTTATACCTCGCTAATAAGTAAAGAAAATACGGGCCGCCGAAAGTTGCGGTAATTACTCCTGCAGGAAGCATCACCGGGGCGAAGAGACGTTGCGCTATTAGATCGGCTCCTAGTAAGAAGAACCCTCCAAGTAATGCCGTGAAAATGAGTACTCCCCCGGTAACAGTGCCAACGAGAAGTCTGGCGGCTTGTGGAACTATTAACGCGACAAATCCCAGAGGTCCAACAACTGCAACTGCTAAAGCAGCAAGTAAGGATGCTACGGTAAGAAGCGCTAACCGGTCTCGTTCAATGGTGGACCCAACCGTAATCGCTGTTTCATCTCCGAGTTGGAGAATTCTGAGTCGATTTGTGAGAAAAAAAGCGGTTGGGAGAAGAACCGCTAACCCTATTGATAGGGTTCGTACATCATCCCATGAAGCGCCAAACAGCGTTCCCGCTTGCCATCGAGCTGCAGCGACAACACGTTCAATCGGATAACGAACAGTTATAAATGTAATGACAGCTCCAAGCAGTGCATTTATTCCAATACCAACGAGGACTAGTCGGGTCGCTGATATTCCGCGTTTCCAGGAGAGAACATAGATAAGTCCAGCTGTTAAAATTGCTCCGAGGAAAGCAGCCCATGGAAGGTATCCAATGTTTCCTCCAGCGGCAAGGATGATAACCGCGCACACAGCCGCACCACTATTGATTCCGATTATGTCGGGTGATACAAGAGGGTTATTGATAAGAGATTGAAAGATGAGTCCTGAAGAGGCAAAGCACATTCCCGTAAGAATGGCAACAACGATCCGAGGGAACCGTAGGGAATTGATGATGAAGTCATATTCTCCGTTTCTATCCCATAATGCCGTGGCTAACGCTTCTGATGCGGGAATTGGGTAGTCCCCTACCACAAGTCCAACTCCGATTAGAAAAATAATTGCGAGTAAAGTGCCAATTGTTAGCCAGATAACTTTTGTTTGGACGAGACCAGAGAGTCTTCTGGTACGAATAGTTAGAAAACGGGGATGGATTTGATCGCCTAAACGGATTAATGCCACCGTAATAAGTAGTCCAGTTATGACAGCGATGGAGCTTTGAATCGAAGGCGTGATGATGGCTAAAGAGTTCATTGATTAGACTTCCGAAAGTTTGGTGAATCGAACGAGGTAAATAAGAAACGGGGCACCTACCGCGGCAGTAACAATACCTACCTGAAGTTCATCTGGTCTGACTGCTATACGACCCACTACATCAGCTCCTAAAAGTAGGCATGGGCCAAGGAGAAGACTGTAGAGAAGAATCCAACGATAATCGGGTCCCACGAGAGACCGAACCATGTGAGGGATGGCGAGCCCGACAAATGCTACCGGTCCAGCTATAGCTACCGCTGATCCACAAAGCAAGATAACGACAACTCCTGCTATTGTTCGAACAAAATTTGTTCGTTGCCCAAGGGAAGCCGCTACATCTTCGCCGAGGTTTAATATATTTATCTGCCTTCCTAAAGCAACTCCCATTATCAATCCGATAATTATGAATGGGAATAGAACAGCAATTTCTTCAGTTCCTCTGCTTGCAATTGACCCTGCTAACCAAAACCGCGCTTCATCAAGGGTTTCCTGGTCAAGTACCAGTAGTGATGTTGTCCACCCACCCAGCAAGGCAGTAACGATGACTCCTGCTAAAGCAAGTTTGACTGGAGTCGCACCTCCGCTTCCAACGTGTGCAACGCTATAAACAAGAATTGCTGCAGCGGCTGCGCCAAAGAATGAGAACCAGACATAACCTTCTGGGGTGACTATGTCTGCAGCGTAAATTGCGGTGACGATAGCAAATGCTGCTCCTGCATTTACTCCCAATATTCCAGGAGCACCGAGTGGGTTACGTGTAATTCCTTGCGTTAAAGCTCCAGCTACCGCAAGGCATGACCCCGCTGCTAAACCGAGAATTGTTCGTGGCCAGCGAAGCTCTCTAACCACTATTTGCCCTTGGTTCGTTGGATCATAGTCAAATAGGGCATTCCATGCTGTTGCCCATGAGATCTGTAGAGATCCATATCGAAGGCTGATAAAAATGGTTGTGAGAACAAGCAAGCAAGCAACTACGAGCCCGAAGACATGATTAGTTATGACAGGATTTATTTCCTTTTCACGGCGTTTTGATATGGTCCCGGCCAAAATTGGGGTGATAGTAATTGCACTGAAAATTAGGGCACCTGTAATCATCTGTTAATTACAGGGTGTTCGAGCTAACGTCTGGTGCTCGCTATAGTCTTCCTCCATCACGATCCATATGTGATCAAGAGATTCGCATGCCGAGATTTCTTTAAACGAAACAGTACAAACGATCATTTGGGTTCATTCTTTCTCTACTTATTTTTTTCAGCTTTTAATACGACATCAAATTCAAGTAGTTCTGCCCCATGTGCGACAGGCTGAGCGTTTGCTTCAGCGTGTCCTCGGGCAAATGAAGGTGAATGAACCCAAGCTAAGAACGCCTCTTCTGATTCCCAACGTGTATAGACGTACCAGGTATTGCTGTCAGAGCTGGGACTTAATAGCTCAAAACTTTCAAAACCTTCCATGGTTTCGACCTCACCAATTCGATTTTCAAATCTAGATAAAAGCTCGGGGCCAGCTCCATCTGGAACCGTTATTGCGTTAATCCTTACAATGCTCATAATTTCTCCTTTTTAATTACTTTCCGATTGTGTAATGATGGATCGGAAATCTTCAACAAGCTGTTCCAGTAGTTCCCCTGTCCGTGGACCATTACCTAGTAAAAGCTGATCATCATAAGCAAGTACAGCTCTGTTGATTCCAGCTGGAGTTTGTGAAATTCCTCCGACTTCTAACAGTCCGTCTATTCCGCCAACTGATTCAAGTCCAGCTGATGGGACAAGAAGAATTTCTGGAGCAGCACGTAATAAAGATTCAGGAGTAATAGTCTTATATTTTTCAATGTCCAGAATGTCAGCAACGTTTTCCCCACCAGCGGCGTTAATCAGCCAATGAGTCGCTGAGTTTCTACCCAAGACGAGTTGTGTTCCTTTTCCGCGTATATAAAGTGCAGCAACAATTGGTCGTTCCTCATCACCGCGACTTTGGGTATTAGCTTCAATGGTATTCTCTAGTTGTAAAGCTAATTCTTTTCCTCGGTTTGGAACTCCTAATGCTTTTGCTACTGCCCGTATCTTTTCGGCAGGCCCCTGCATAGTTGCTTCGCTAGGCACTATTACAACTGAGTAGCCAAGACGTCGAAGATCGTCAAGGGTTTTTTCAGGTCCGGCAATATCTGTGCCTATCAGAACTGTTGGAGTGAAACCAGCAATAGTTTCTGCTGAGAGTGACCGTTGATAACCAATTTGAGGAAGGTCCGAAGCTTCCGGAGGCCAAGTTGCAGACCGATCGGTTGCGACAACATTTGGCCCCAGTCCAAGAGCAAATACCACTTCTGCTACTGATCCATCTAAAGGAATGATTCGTTCAATTGATTCAACAGTAACCGTATTGCCAATGGAGTCAGTAAGCGTTACCGGAAGTACTGGTTCTATTTCATAAACAGTTGATTCTTTTTTTACAGATGACGCTTCAGTAACGCCACTTTCCGGCGTCACCTCAGATTGAGAAGATGTACAACTTGGCATTATTAGTAAAGAAGCGAGTACTGCTCCAAGTAAAGCAAATTTCTTACTTTTGGTTTCTTTAATTTTCTTCATAGATACCAGCTCAACGACATTAAATTACGGTGAAAGACTTCTTCCTATAATACAGGAAGCCTACCGTAATCTATAAGGTAGACCTAACACTTTATGTGGCATTATGTATTTATGAACAGGTGCAACTGCTTCACCGACAATGTCGAGCTATAAAGAAAATGGATTACGATCCGCTTTCTTGTTTAAGCCATTGTCACCACAATCCCGCCAACCAAAATAAACGCCATCGCAATTAGAACACGGGAGCTACGCTCCTTAGCTCCAAAGAACCATCCCCCAAGGAGGACTATCGTTATATTCTGAGCTGCCAAGGCTAATGGTGCGACTAGTTTCACTTCTCCCTCATTTAAGGCTTCAAGCAGCACGGGTAATGCGAGTCCTATCATCACTCCGGAAGGTATGAATTCTGGAAATGCTTTTCTAGCTTCCATCCGCCATGTAGTACTGAATCTTATTCCGACAAATAGCCAGAGCGTGATAGCAGCAGCTACGAGTACGACCCCTCCCGACCACCATGATGAGGTTTCAGTTCCGATATTGAAATGCCGAGCTACAACGTCTCGAATGGCAAAAGATAACGCTGTCGCAAGAGCAAAAAGGATCCCTACATGACGGAAATTTATTCCCCGTTCCCAACTAATCATGACGCCACCTAGGACAGTCAGTAAAGTTCCGACCATTATCGTGGTTTTCCAAGATTCATCGAGAAAGGCGATAGCCAACAGAACCGAAAATACTGGTGAAGTCCCAATGAGTATCGAGGTTCTTGACGGACCAATCGCCCCTATTGATGAAACGAATAACCCTTGTGAACTACCTGGGGCGATGACACCAACTATTGCGAATTTCCAAAGGACATCAACATTCGGGGTTGGACCCCCAGATGAAATAGCAACTATTAGCGAGACGATTGCTGCAATAGTAACTCCAACAGTTGCGCCCATAAGTGCGGATGCTGATGAGCGATTTAATGCCCATTTAACTATTGTTATATTGACTGCCCAACAAACACCTGAAACTACAGCTAGTAGCGAAGCTATTTCCATTCTCTTCCAGCTAAATTTTTATCCGTATAGTTACTGATTTGATTTTCATACATCTCTCCAGCATCAACATTCGTTCCAGTATCCAACCTATGCAGCAGTTTCTTTATCTGAAGAATCTGCTCAGCTTTTTTCATGTACACAGACTAGCGAACGCCAATGAAAATCAATAGTTCGAATATGATGTTTAAAAAATGAAGAATTGACTCCACCGGTTCCAGATATTTGTTAGGTTCGTTTTTAATAACACATAGGTGGAAGGGGGGTTACCTTGCACTATCACGTGTATACGCCACCTTGAAAGAGTAATAAAACTTGATTAAGGCGCCAGCGTGCATGTGAAGCAGTTAACTCCATATCGTGCGTTGGCGTCTTTTTTTTATGCATGAGACACTATTACATGGCGCGAGTTGACCCTCTTGAAGAAACCGAACTCTCTGAAGATTTGAAGAAACAATTTTTCTTCATTGAAGAAACCATGGGGTTTATCCCTAATTCTCTTAAAACAATGGCACGGATCCCTGGATTAGTTAGTGCGTTCACTCACTTAAGTTCAGTGATATTAGGTAATGATATTTTGCCTGCAGAATTGCGAGGAATGATTGCACTTATGGCAAGCACTGGAGCTGAGTGTCGTTATTGCCAAGCCCACACATCAGCTACAGCTGCCCGTGCTGGAGTGACGGATGAAAAATTGTCCGCTATTTGGAATTTTGAATCCAGTGGGCATTTCAATGATTCAGAGCGGGCTGCACTCCGGTTCGCTTTTCATAGTGGACAAACCCCAAATGCAGTTACAGATTTTGATACGGAAACGTTGCAAAAATATTTTACTGATCAAGAAATTACTTCAATTATTTCCATATGCTCCTTATTCGGTTATCTAAACAGGTGGAATGACACTATGGCAACCAAACTTGAAGATCATCCCAAAAACTTTGCGTCAGACATTTTGGGACCACAAGGATGGGAACCCAGTAAACATTCTTAAACCTGAGAACCATGATGGCCCTTTCTAGAATACGATATGAAAACCACTCATCTACTACTTTTTGGCGGTTTGATGTTTAAGCAAAGAAAATGGTATTGCCCTAGTTGCGGTCACGAAACCAGAATGTTCCCAATCACTGACCCTCCGGAGTGGTTCAAGTCAGCATTTGATGATTGGGAGGGGAACGAGGGGAAACTGGCAATCCTTGACTGGTTTAACAGTGAACAAAATCTCAGATTCGGAAAGAAATCAAAACTTATTCCTGAATGGTATGACTGTGAATCATGTAACCATGACTGGCATTTTCAGGGTTTACCAGTGAAACGATTTAACCCACCAAAAATTTCTAATAATAAAGACTAATGTTGTGAAGTTCAGTAACAGAAAGCGATTGCAGTGAGTGCGCCTAGTTCTGAAAACCATGATCGGAATCCTCTCCGGAAAGTAAATAAGGCTGAACGTGATGAATATCAAACGAATGGCGTGGTTTGTTTGAGGGATATGTTCAATGAAGATTGGATTATTCGGCTTAAGGACGCGTTCGAGTTGGCAATGGAGACACCTGGTCCTCATTCAGAGGAATACACGCCGGAAGGGAACTCGGGCCGTTTTTTTACTGACCTCAATATGTGGCAACGATTGGATCCTTTCAGAGAATTTGTTTTTGAATCACCAGCAGCAAAGATCGCTAAACAAATCATGGGTTCGGAACGGGTTAATTTTTTTTATGACCAAATGTTTATTAAATATCAACAAACTAGAGAAAGTACTCCTTGGCATCAAGACCAGCCCTACTGGGCTGTAGTGGGGAAAGAAGTCTGCTCTATCTGGTTACCATTAGATCCGATTACAAAAGATTCTTCTTTGAATTTTATTCTGGGAAGCCATCAATGGTCTGCACATAATCCTCATCACTTTGGAGATAACAGTCCTTATGAGGGAACTGGCTTACCTGAACTTCCAGATATTGAAAATAATCTTGACCATTATGAAATTGTCTCTTGGGGTGTCAACCCAGGAGATTGTTTAGTTTTCCAAGGCATGATTGTTCATGGGGCATATGGAAATTACAGCTCTGAATTCCCTCGACGAGCTTTGACTACCAGATGGTGTGGAGATGATGCCCGTTTTTTTCAAAGAGAAGGAGAAGTAGCAATACCAACCACAGACCCAGGTTTGAAAAATGGTGATCTCTTAGATTGTGATTTATTTCCCCGCATTGACTTTGATTAGTGTCTTATAGGTCCTTCAGTAAAGCATTTGGGTGTGCTTCTTCCGTTTTTAAACGCTAGAGATCGTCGAAGAGCGAATAGGGTACGCTTAGTTGTATGTCATCCCCTCTACCAATCAATTTCCTGCAATCTGCGGCTCGCCTAAACCAACTCCCCGACCGCGTCCTTGAATTGGCTTTTATTGGGCGTTCAAATGTCGGGAAATCCTCCTTAATTAATGCGTTAGCCAATCGAAAGAAACTTGCGAAGATTTCCAAAACTCCAGGAGCGACACAACTCATTAACGTTTATGAATTCAATCCTGAGGGTTCTGGTAACTGGTTAGTAGATCTCCCTGGCTATGGATTCGCTAAAGCTCCAAAACAAGAGATGGAGAGATGGCGAATGATGATCGAGGAATACTTGATCGAAAGCCCAGCATTGGGCGGTGTATACGTCTTAATAGATAGCGTCGTAGGACCAACCCCATTAGATCTTCAGACAATTGAGTGGTTAGAGCACATCAATCTTTCTTACCGGTTTGTCGCTACAAAGATTGACAAGATCCGACCTTCAAAAAGTAGAGGCCGGAGAAAAGATCTTGTTGAGAAGTTAGGTGTAGAGAAAAATGATGTTATGTGGGTTAGCGCGTCAAGTGGAGCCGGCATTCCACAACTGCGCTCTGAAATTCTTGATTATTTTGACTGAGGGTTTTCTTTCTCAGCTTTCGTATAAACATCTCGTAAGTCCTTTAAGCCAGCCGGAAGATTTATGGGTGGGTCAGGTAAGGGCGTTACACCATTCTCCTTCAAAACTTGTTGCATCGCTTCGGGGTCATCGCTCCAGGATCGTGGGTCGCCCATCATGACTTCATAAAGTTCCACTCCTTCATTTCCGGCTATGAATGGTCCGAAGTCTGCTCCGAGAGGCAATTCAATATGGGTTCCAACTCCACATAAACGATCGCCACATTGAAATTCGCCTTTGAGAACGATCAGAACATGAGGGCTAAAGTGGCCATGTTTACGAACGATCATTCCTGGATCCCATTTCGCAAAGAGCGCTAGGTACATAGGGTCAGTTGAGAAGGCAACCCATTTCTCCCACACATGGGATTCTGACCCGTCAGCATTGCGTTGACTCCGGACCGGTATCCAAGGGACCTCATCTTCTTCTATTTGCGATGTGAACTTTGGTTCCATCCCAGGTAAACGGCCATTTAGAGGAGAAGGATCCACGTTATGAATTATCTCCTTTTTCATCAAATTCAATCACTTCCCCACGGTTAATACTCACCCAATCTCGTGCTTCGAGATATGGACGGAATGTTTCATAAACTCGTTGCTCATCTTGTTTTGTTTTTGGTTTCTGCATTTCATAAAGGAACGGAAATTCAAGCCATGATGTAACCGAATCCCATAATCTCATAGCAGCATCACCTTCAGGAGGATCAATGAGCACAGGTCCATATAGTGCATGATCTTCAAAGAAAAGTGTTGGGACTCCGTAACCGCCTGCATCTATAACTCGCTGATGGTCTTGTTTGATTTCATCGTGGGTTGTTTTGTCTTCAAGTGATTGATCAACAATCAGGGGATCCATACCAATATCTTCTAAGAGTTCTTTAGCGACATTTGGCTCATGAGGTCGTTTCCCTTCTTCATGGAGGGCACGCCCTGATCGTTCATACCATTTATCAAGATCATCCATAGATTGCCGGCGTAAAATTGCACCAATGCGCATCATTGACCACCCGTAAGACCAGTCACGTTCCCAAGGATGTTTCTTCCCTTCTTTTAAATTCACCTCTTCTAAACTAAAAAATTTCCAATTAATGGTGAGTCCATTCTGCTCGCGAACATTCCGGATCCATTTAGATGTCTGGTATGCCCAAGGGCACATAACATCAAAATGAAAATCAACTTCGTTGGGTTCAGTATGCATCCTTCTCCTTCTTGGAGATAGTTCTTATCTTATTGTTGCTTGAGATGATGCTCGCGATCAAGGTGAGTAAACCAGAAGTCTGGACTAGATTGTGTTTAGAGGGAAAATGACTAGCACAGACCACACATCCATATTCTCACCCGTGCGACTTGGGCCATTAACGCTCCGCAACCGGATCATCAAAGCTGCGACATTTGAAGGCATGGCTATTGACAATATGGTCACAGACGCTCTGGTAGATTTCCACAAAGCATTCGCTGAAGGTCGAATAGGGATGACGACCCTCGCCTACTGCGCTGTTTCCCCTGATGGGCAAGGAGCTCCAAATGAGATAGTCGTCCGAGAAGAAGCTGTGCCGGGATTACGGTACTTTGTTGATGCTATGCATAACCTTGATGTCGCTGCGTCAATGCAACTAGGGCATGCAGGCCCAGTAGGAATGGGAATCGGTGGTAGAGCTATATCTGCTTCAAAAGTTTTTTCAAAATCTCGTTTTAAGAACACGAGTCCAGCAACTGAAGATGAACTATTACGAGTTATAAACGACTTTGAGAATGCTGCTGTACTAGCTGCTAAGTCAGGTTTTGATTGCCTTGAATTGCATTTTGGGCATGGGTATTTAATCAGTAATTTTCTCAGCCCTAAACTCAATAAGAGAAAAGACGGTTGGGGTGGCTCATTAGAGAATCGGGCTCGTTTAGCGCGCACAATTGCGAAGCGTGTGAAATCAGTGGTCCCTGACACTATGGCGGTTATTGCAAAAATCAACTTGGACGATGGGGTCAAGACAGGATTTAAAGTTGATGAATGTGTTGAAGTCGCCCGCATGCTTGAATCCGACGGAGCCTTAGATGCGTTAGAACTCACTGGAGGAAGTTCATTTGAAAATCCAATGTATTTCTTTCGAGGAGATGTCCCTGTTCATGAAATGGCAGAGATTTTTCCCAAGGGTTTCATGAGAACGGGTTTCAAGTTAACCGCCAAAAAGTTTATGCCTTACTACCCTTTTGAAGAGGCGTATTTCCTTGAGCAGGCTCGCGAGGTCCGTGAAGCAGTTGATATGCCCTTAATTTTGTTAGGAGGCATCAACAATGTTGAGACTATTGAACTCGCACTACGAGAGGGATTTAATTTTGTTGCGATGGGAAGAGCATTACTTCGAGAACCAGACCTTGTTAGAAAATGGGAAGATGGAATTTCCGCAAAAGGACAATGTATTCACTGCAATAAATGTATGCCTAGTATCTACCAAGGAACTCATTGCTTCCTCGTGCCTCATGAAGAGAGGCCGGGACATGGGAAATGGCCACCGCCAGTAGCTAAAAAAGTGGGAATAAATGATTGATATTGTAAATGATGGAAGAGTACGTGTCCTTCGGTTAAATCGTCCGGAATCAAAAAATGCTTTCAATGAAGCTCTATACGACCTTTTGACCGAGGCTTTAATCGAAGCCGACGATGACAATGGGGTTGCAGTAGTCGTCATCACGGGAAGTGGTGATAGTTTTTCTTCAGGCACGGATGTGGTTGAACTTGGGCAACGGATGAGCGATCCATCATTTTCTCCTGGGAAACACGGCTTCCCCGGTCTCGCAAATAAATTAGTTGATTTTTCTAAACCCCTATTGTGTGCTGTGAATGGGCTTGGTTTAGGTATCGGTGTGACTATTTTGGGATTATCAGACATGGTTTTCATGGCTACAAGTGCACGAGTGAAATGCCCATTCACCGATCTTGCTCTAGCCCCTGAAGCAGCTAGTAGTTTCACATTCCCGCTAATTATGGGAAGGCAAAATGCTACGTGGATGTTATTAAGTTCTGAATGGATCTCAGCAGAACAATGCTTTGAGATGGGATTAGCCTACAAGCTCTGTTCTGATGAAGATTTAATGAATACCACCATGGAACATGCTCAGGTTCTCGCATCGAAACCAATTAGTTCCCTTATCGCTTCAAAGAAAGTAGTCATGGCCCCATTACGTGAGCAGATCCAATCCGCGAGAAAAAGGGAAGATGCAGCATTCAGTGAGTTACTCGGTAAACCAGCAAACATAGAAGCCTTAACGGCTTTCGCTGAGAAAAGAGATCCCGATTTTTCAAGTTTGGGTGAATAAATGCGTATAGGAAAAATGACGAGATGAATTCATCGCCTTTTTATTCCGAAGATCATGAAGCATTTCGTTTAGTTGTTCGCCAGTTCACTGAAAAAGAGATTGTTCCTCATATTGCTGAATGGGAAGAAGCGGGAGAAGTGCCTCGAAATCTATATAAGAAAGCAGCTGCGGTAGGGATCTTCGGGGATGGTTTTGATGCCGAATACGGCGGTCATGGGCAACGAGACGCTATTCTTCGCATGGTTATCCTTCAGGAAGTAAGTGCAGCGGGATCTGGTGGAGTGGTTGCTTCTCTTCTGTCTAATTACATTGGCTTACCACCGATTCAGCGGTTTGGTTCAACAGAGATGCAGGAACGTGTTCTTGCTTCTTGCCTAGCTGGAGATAGGGTTGCCGCTTTAGCCATTACTGAGCCGAGTGGAGGTTCGGACGTAAGTCGGATCAAAACAAAAGCCGTCCGTGATGGCGAAGATTTCGTCGTAAATGGTCAAAAAACTTTCATAACCTCTGGCATGTACGCGGATTTCTTCACAGTGGCTGTACGAACTGGCCAAGAGGGACCTTCAGGGATTTCTCTTCTTTTGATTGAAGGAGATAGGAGCGGACTGGAACGGACACGGCTAGACAAAATGGGATGGTTATCTTCGGACACAGCAACTCTGTACTTTGATGATGTTCGTGTCCCTGTTTCAAATCTCATTGGAGAAGAAGGAACCGGATTCTCTGCGATCGTGAATAATTTCAATGCTGAACGAATTGATATGGCAGCTCAGTCAATAGCGTTTTCACGTGCTTGCTTTACAGAAGCTTTGGAATGGTCACGAGAACGAGAAACGTTCGGAAAGCGTTTAGCTGACCATCAGGTAATACGTCATAAGTTCGTTGAGATGGATAGGCAAATTAATGCGGCGCAAGCATGGTGCGAATTGCTTGCTTGGAGACTAAATCAAGGAGATAACCCTGTCGCAGAGATCGCTGAGTTGAAAGTGCAAGCCACAACCACATTCGAATTCTGCGCAAGAGAAGCAGCTCAGATCCTTGGTGGAGCAAGTTATTTAAAGGGTTCAATAACTGAACGCCTCTATCGAGAAGTTCGAGTCCAAGCAATAGGTGGCGGCAGTGAAGAGATCATGCGTGACTTAGCGAGCCGTCAACTAGGTATCTAACTACCCGCTAGTAAATGAGCATCGGAAAATCAGTGCTTGACCTGAAAGCGTATATGACTGATCTGAGGCTGGAATCCATACAGGAACCCCCTGTTCAGCAACCATTGTCTCTCCTAGTGCATTACTGATGGAAAAAGGTCCTTCTGTAGAGAACAGAATCTCTGCGCCGTCAACAGTTGTTTCCCAGGTTTGCTTAATTTCCAAGCGGGAAAGAGTGAATTTAGTTGGTGTTTCATACGTATACATAGCGGAATCTGGTGTTTGAAGAGTTGGGGCATGGGACATGAATTCTGCAACAGAAAGAAATTCTTCTTGATCAACGTGTTTGGATGTCAAACCACATCTGAGAACATTGTCACTATTCGAAGTAATTTCAATAGCGTGCCCTTGTAAATATGCGTGTGTTACCCCTGGGGGAACATACATTGCTTCACCTGGGCGTAACGTCACGAAATTTAGTAGCAAGAATATTAGTAGTCCTGGGTCAGACGGATAGATCTTTATGAGTTTTCTAAAATGCTCTAGTTCTCTTTCAGAAATGACACCCTCTTTAATTGATGTACTCATATCGAGAATCATTGTTTGGACCTGTTCTGGGCTGTAATTCAAGATTTTCTGTACCGTGCTTCGTAGTTTGTCATCGTCAGAATCACTAGTTTTTAATGTTTCTACAATCCCAATAAATTCAGGAGTAGTTGAACAGGTCATTATCTGCACAATGTCTGAAACTGGTCTAAAACCAAATTTTGCATCAAAATTAGTTAAAGCACACACAATTTCTTTCTTGCCACGTGGCGAAAGATACGATCTACGATCCAAGGCGATCTGTTCCCCTAAAGTAATTTCTCGAGTGTGTCCTTGTATTGCTTGCTTTTCGGAAGGGTGTACTTGAATCGAAAGCGGATTTCCGATCGCAAGGACTTTCATAATGAAGGGAAGTTCATTTCCGAAATCTTGAGCTCGGTCACCTAATGTTTTTTCTGGATTACGCTCAATAACCTCTTTGAGGTTTAAGGAAGTTCCTTGAATTTGACTCGGTGATTTTGGGTGGGCGCCCATCCAAAGCTCAGCTTCCGGTTTCCCTGTCGGAATTCTTCCTTGTAGCTGAGCGAGGAAGTCTTTATCTCCCCAGTCGTAGTTCTGGATATTTGATTCAAGTAAATGCATGAGTGTCTGTTTATTCGTTCTCTATTCGCCATTTTTCTAAAGCATCGGAAAGTTCAGTAAGTGATCGGACAATTTGGTTTACGGACCGGCTAATCATGAGATTGACTAGTTCTTCTCCTTCGAACCGTGAACGCCAATCAGTGAAGACCCCTATCGAAGGTTTTTGCAATGCTGCTGCGTATCCGAGTTCCCACGCTGTTCCATCATCAGTAGTGATGCCGTTGAGATTTGCAACGAGAAGATCTGATGTGCGGATTGCATCACGATTATTTTCAAAAATTGTTTGCACAGTTTCCGGAGTCTTTTCGGGATTATCGCGATGCGGTAGAAACGTTTTGAATCCTATTTCAGCGATTGTTTGTTCAATTTGTTCAATCCACCAGCGTTCCCCTTCATCAAAAAGAGGTCCAGCGACATAAACAGTTTTAGGATTCATACCTTTTATTATCTCGTGCATTCACATCTTTCCGGTTTTTATTGAGAAATGAATTGATTTGTTAATAGGAGTGTTCTGAGTAAGTAATGATTTGTAGGATGCACATATGGACAAAAGCGACCACGATGCATTCTGTTCTTTTCTAACCAAGAATTTTCCTTTAGTAAACGATCACCCAGATGTAGCTGGTTTGCTCAGAGATCCTTATATTCTGCAGAACTTAGGAAAGGCAATGGCAAATCCATTTCTTGATAAAGGAATTACGAAAGTGATTGCTCCTGAAGCAAGGGGTCCGGTATTGGGGGCTCTCGCAGCGACATATTTGAAAGCAGGGTTAGTACTTGTTCGGAAAGAAGGAAGAAACCATCCCGGTGCTGACACAACCATTACATCTGAACAAACGTGGACTGGTGAAAGGATAAACTTTCTCACTCGATCATTTGATCTGGATAAAAGTGACCGCATCCTTATTGTGGATGATTGGGCCACAACTGGTAATACGATTCGTGTAGCAAAACAGTTCACGACTGAAATGGGAGCAACCTATATTGGGTCATCGGTCATTGTTAATAAAACAAATGCCGAAATACTCGAAGAGTTGAACGTTGCGTGGTTGGTTAACTTTGACGATCTTGTCTAGCTGAAGTTGTTTCCTCTTGTAAGCGATTTCTTTTGAGAGTAGTTGTATGTTGCGACACCTACGAGATGTTTCAACGCCGCTTTGCCGAACTCTTTGCTATCGGTTCCTGTCGGACTGGATAGCTCTACAAGATTATTCTCATCAATTTCTTTAACGTACTTGATGAGAATCGTTTCTTTGTGTGGGTGTCTGATCGCCACGATGTCGTCTTTTTCGCACTGGGTTGCAGGTCGAATAAAGACGATGTCTTTTGGTTCGAGTATGGGCGCCATGCTGGTTCCGGCGACTCGGAACAATTTACGTTTTCGTGACGCTAAAGCTAAGAGTTCTTTAAGAACCGTTGGGATCAACTTGCTTCGTAGTAATTAACTTCTCGGCTTTTACTTTCCCAGAACATGTTATGAATTTTTTCACATGCAGCCATGAGTTCATCGGCAGCATCTGTTGAAACATGTTGTTTACATTCTGAGCAGGCTTTTGCTGCGTTCCAAAAAACTTCGTGAAGGTCAGGGTATGCCTCAAGGTGTACTGGCTTGAAATAATCTGTCCAGAGAACAAGTAGTTCGTGTTTAGCGAGTTCGGCTTGTTCTTCTTTGATAGCTACATAACGGCCAACTGTGTTTAGGTAAGAAGCTACTGCTTGCGTATCACCGGGTTCTGGTGGGGTGAGGTCAAGTATTTTCTTGGTCATAGATCGGACAGCTTCAGCTGCGATGCGAGCTGATGCGGGATCATATACTCCGCAAGGGCCGTCGCAGTGAGCTTCTGCTACTGGTATTTCGTTTAATCCAAATAGTTTTGAAAGGGTGTTTTCTTCCATGTGAAGATATCTCCTCGGTGTTTGTTGATGACATAAATGTATCAACAGCACGGAGCGGAGTCCAACAAAGGAGACTTCGTTTTGTTTATTTCATGAAATATCTGATTTGACACTCTGATGTTGTCTTGGGAAGTTCTTCTAATGAGTTTCGCGCTGTTGCTATCAGCTTTCGGATATGGGTTACGCCATGGATTTGATTGGGATCATATAGCGGCGCTCACCGATATTTCTTCAGTTGAAAAAAACAAACGTAAAGCTTTTTTTCTTTCAACTGCATATGCGCTGGGGCATGCCGCTGTAGTGGCGATATTAGGCGTCGCTATAATTCTTGCGGATTTTACGGTGCCAGAAACTATCGACACAACACTGATGTACTTCATTGGGATTTCATTAATCGCTCTAGGAATTTGGGTTTTGGCTGGAATTTATACACGTGGTCAAGATTTTCGTTTAAAGAGCAGATGGATGCTGATACGAGACGGGGTTTATAAAGGATTTCAACGTGTTCGTTATACGACTAAAGGAAGAAGTATCAGTTACGAGCATTCCCACGGCCACGTCCACGAAGGGGAAATGCAATTGCATGAACATTCCCATATGGATGTAGTTAATGAGTCAAAGGAAAGTAACCATGAGCACTCCCATAAGCATGAGTTCATGCTTTCTGATGGCTCATTGAACCGGTCGACCGTTATGGGAGTTGGGGTTCTTCATGGAATCGGGGTTGAAACACCAACTCAAATTGCTATTTTCGTCGCAACAACACAAGCATCTGGGAAAGCCGGGGGATTACTTATTCTGATGTTTTGGATTGTTGGTTTGGTTCTCGCGAATTCTGCTATCGCTATTTTCTCTATTGGTGCTAATGACTGGCTTCGACGCCATAATTTCGTTTACGCGTTATTGGCTGGGGTAATTGGCTTGTTAAGTATTGTGATCGGCATATTGGTTCTCTTTGAGAAAGATGGTCTATTGCCGGTTTTCTAAACGGTCATTCACTTGATCTGTTGTAGGGAGTGAACTTTGTGCCCCGGCGACAAGTGTTGTTGCTGCTCCGACTCGGACTGCTTGTCCGACTGTGGTGACAAGGTCTGAACCTTGGGATAAGCCTCCAGCTAGAGCAGCGCAAAATGCGTCTCCCGCCCCAGTGGTATCAATGGGGTTGACTTTCGGAGTGGGAACATGCACTGCTTCATTATTCACGACCACGACAGCTCCATCGGCTCCTAACGTGACGACAACGGACGCGCATGGCAGTGTGTTCGCAGCTTCTATTGCTTCGTTTACGGAATTGATAGGGCCTGTTCCAGCAAGTAATGAAAGTTCTGTTTGGTTTGGGACAAGGACGTCCACGAGGTCAAGGAGTTCAAGTGGAACGATTTCTTCTGGCGCTGGAGCCGGGTTCCAAATAAAAGTTCCGTTGGTGTTTCTTGCCGCTGCAAGAACACTCTCTATGGGGATTTCTGCTTGAGCGAGGACAATGGGTGCTGTAGAAACAGTTGATGCTTCCGCTATGTCATCTGGGGTTAACCGTGCGTTAGCTCCTGGACTGACCACTATTGCATTATCTCCATCGTTTTGGACGGCGATCATGGCTATCCCCGTTGGGACTCCTTCCGTTTCTAACAAGTGTGTTGTTTCTACACCATCTTTTTCTAAACATTCCCTTAGGAAAATTCCGGTTTCATCATTTCCTACTCTTCCAATCATTGCTGACCGGTACCCAAGGCGGGCAGCTGCTACTGCCTGATTTGCGCCTTTCCCACCTGGGATACGGGAAAGATCTCCACCGAGAACAGTTTGTCCAACTTTGGGGATGTTCTCAACATTGACGACGAGGTCAAGGTTGCATGAACCTACGACTGCAATATCTATGGACATGTTCAAAGTCTCTCACATAGATAGGTATGGGACCAAGAACTCTCTCATGAGTTGAGTTAGGGACAGACGCATCTACGACTACGGTTACGGACAAGAAGTAACTGACAGTGGCTTTCCATGCTGGTGACGCTATCTACGATTTCCTCTTAGTCATCCTCTCCTTCAACTGGCTCCACGTCCACTGGCTCCAATGGTCAGGGTTATCGGGGCGAAGTTCATAATACTTGCCACCCTCTTCGAACTCTTCAGGCTCTAACCATCTAGCTTTGCTTTTGTTCTTCACTTGAAGAGGCTTGTTCCTTCGCAGTACGTACTTGATTGTTGAAACAAGTACCGCAATAACGAAAGCCATAATAAAGACGATAAGTGTGCCGTACCCTTGACCTGCCAGTATCTCTTCACCGTCAGGACTGATCCCGGATAAGTTTCCACGTCCGTATTCCTGAACGTCTTCGTATTCTATGACCCACCACACGCCGGCGGCGAGAGCGAGTGGAAGTAACCAAAAAGCAACCCTTATGGGAGGAAGTGTTGTTTTGTAGAACCTGTAGAGGCGTTGCCCTATTCTTTTCAGGAAAGGATGACGCTCCCCAAAGTCCATCCACCACCGTTTTGTCGCTTCAGTATCCCTGAATACAAGCCACAGTACGCCGAAAACAATCACCGCAAATGCGATGCCTACACCTCTCATAACCTCACGAAAACTTGCATTTTGAACATCTTCATCCAACACCATCCCTATCACCACGAGGATGGAGAAAAGAGCGAGCACTCCATACCCTAAGCGTTTCAGCGTCAGGTGGAAAGGGTTTTGTTCACGCATCGTAGGTTAGTTACCCATTCTTTTTAGTTTGTAGTGGTAGATCAAAAGAATTTCTAAGGAAAAACAGGGTATCTAAACTGTATAGAAACACACGATAGTTGCAGTAGAGGGGGGACCCAAACATTATTAGAAGAGAAGTAGGGATCGTCAACCGTATAAGCCGAGCAGTTTCCCAGTTAATCCAATAGCGGCAATAACCATAAAGACCCTAATGGCGCGTTCGCCACCACGTACCGCTATTCGAGCCCCTACCCATCCACCTATTGATAACCCTGTGGTTAAGATGATTGCCGGCCACCAGCGAACTTTACCTTGGATGATGAAAACCGGAAGAGCCGTCATGGTCACAGCTAATGTCACGAGAACTTTCACAATGTTGGCTTTCATTAATGGAAGTCCTGATCTTGTGAGAAATGCTAAGAGTACAAGTCCGACTCCCATTTGAATCGCTCCAGCATAAAGTCCTATCCCGAAAAATATTGCTGCTGTCGTTACCGTTGAAAAACCTTTTCCTGTTTCTATTGTCTTTGGTTCTCTTAGAGAAAGGAAAATAATAGGAAGAATCAGGATTCCAAAAATAGTTTCGAAGGTTGTATCTGTTACTTGACTTATACCTATTGACCCGATCAGGGATCCAATAATGACTGGGAATAAAAATGGTATGGCATCTTTGTATGCGGTGACGCCTTGTTTATGGAAAGACCAGATTGTTGTCCCATTTGAAACAAAGATGCCGACTCGGTTCGTGCCATTTGCAAAGTTCCCGGGAACTCCTGCAAGGACAAGGAGAGGAACAGTAAGTGATGATCCTCCCCCAGCCATCGCATTGACGATTCCTGCGGCCCCGCCGCCGACAAAAAGAAGAACTGCTTCCCACCAAACCATGCATCTACCGTATCGCAGAAGAAGCAGTGTTAAATTACCGTGCCCGATTGCCTCGAATTAAGTCTGTATACCCATCCCATTCTTCGGATGCTTTTTTCCAACCGTCAAAAACTTCTCTAATGCCGGGATTGTCACCATGGAGTTCGAGGAAACAGCCTATTGCTTCCCGCGTATCGACATAGATGACGTTCGCGACTGACCACAGTGATGACGCTACTGGGAAGCCTGCTGCTTCATATTTCTCGCCTTCTTTTTCGATGTCGTCGTCGGGGACGAGCATGCCGATGTGGTGGAATCCTTCTTCTCCAGCTGCGTACATGTCTCGGTAGATTGATGGGCCTTCATCGTTTTGTTGGATGAATTGGACGTGGGTGTCTCCGTGGTAGCCGAATCCGTAATCTAATGGGACTGTTATTTCTTCTCCCCTGTACAGGTGTCTATCTCCCCAATGTCCTTTGGTGACGAAGAAGGGGCCGGCTCCTGTGACCCGATTCCATTTTTTGCATGCTTCTTCAATATCGTTGACGAACCATGCGTGCTGGACGATTGGGTATCTGATTAGTGGTTCCATGATTTCCTTCCGGTTGTATCACAATTTTGGCATTTCCTTTCTGAAGTTCCAAAAGAGATATGAATTTTGTTTCAAAATAGATCTATTCTTTGTATATGCGTGAATCAACGAGTGATTTCTTTGTACGAGTTCTAGGGGATCGAACGAATGTTGCTAAGGAGTTAGCCAATATCCATGATTTAGCGTGGGATGTGGCCAATAAAGAAATTTTGGGTTTGTGTAAGTTGCGAATTGCCATGATTTTAGGTTGTGATTCTGACGTTGATGTTATGAGTCAACAGTTGAATTCTGTAAAGGTAAGTGATATTTCCCAGTGGCCGACGTCTAATCATTTCAGTGATCTTGAGAAGTCATGTTTACGTTTTGCTGAGGAATTTATTATTGATGTGGCTTCTATTCCTGATGATTCTGCTTTTGCCATTCGCGATGACCTTGGAGATGAGGGTTTTGTAAATTTTGTGAATGCTTTGCTTGTGATTGAGCAACGAATGCGGCTTTTGATTGTGTGGAAAAAAATGGTTGAGGAAGTGAAGGTATGAGTCGATCTCAGAGAGTTAATTCAACTGGTTTTAACTCATTGTTCCGGGAAGCTCTTTCGCGATGGCAGGAAGAGGTCGTGAAGTTAGATTTAGTTGACCCTGTTGCAACGGAGATGGTGCGTCTGCGTTGTGCGGAGCATCATGATTGTCATACGTGACGGTCGTTGCGTCTAGCAGTTGCTAGGGAAAATGGTTTAGATGAAGAAATGGCGCAGAAAGCTCTTCGAAATGACGCGAGTATAGATCGGCGTTATTCGTTAGCAATACGGTTTGCTACGGATTTGATGACCCAACCCAATGCAATGACTGAAGAGTTGTTGGAGGAACTAAATGAGTTTTTCACGATTGAACAATTGATTGAATTGTCGTTGGATGTGATGAAGTGGAATTACCAGAAAGTTTCAGTAGCGCTTGGGACTGATAGGGAAATACGCGATGGTGAACTCAGCGAACTCCATTTTGATGAAGATGGTAAATGGTCCTTTAACTAGACTGCTCAAAATCTTGTGTGATTAAAAAACTCGCCATTCTTCAGGTTTACGACCGAGTTGGATAAGTCGTTCTGTTACTTGTAGTGGAGGTTCAGGTGGTTTTCCATCTCGTACATCTTGAAGGTGTTCACCATCCTCAGCCCACACATGACAGGTGTTGATGTTTCCTGTAAGCATTCTTTCACGATTTTTATCTACAGCTCCAGCGGCTAAGCCAGCTTCTCTTCTTTGCCGGACAGCCATTGACCATGTTGCCTGTACCACTGCCGGTGCTATTGCCTGCAGTAATGCAGTGATGTGCGTGCATCCTCTTGGCCCTCCAAAAAGCTCACGAATTTTATGAGTGAAACCTCGCGCAATGTTTAATCCCACAAGATTCTGATAATGGTCAAGAATTTTGGGGCATGAAGAATGCGGGTGTGTCTCAAAGCTTGATTTCACATCTGTGATTTCAAGTTCAGGAATCTTTACCGTCATTTCAACCTGCATTTGGTGGATCTCGAGTTCATCTGGGTCATCAACGACATATAGTCCCGGAGGTTTCATATCTGAAATAGCTCCACGTACGAGCATTTCTGATTCATTGAGCCTATAGACACGTGTTTCATACTTGCGCGTATGAATAATGTCCATATCCTCGTCAGGTGGTAGGAGAGAATGAGGTGAAAGTTCTGTGTTCATACTTGTAGTATGTCCGAGACTGCAGAATTCGCCACCTAAATATGGCAAATGGATGTGCATGAACGCTTTTTGTCGGCAAACATTGAGAAATGACGTTAGAGCTGTTCCAATTACAGGACCACGTCGCGATAGTAACTGGAGCGAGTCGCGGAATAGGAAAAGCGGTTGCTATTGGACTTGCTGAAGCTGGAGCCGACTTAGTGATCGGGGCCCGTAACAAAGACGATCTTGATGAAGTTTCAGAACAAATTCAAAATATTGGGAGAGAAGTCGTTGCGGTGAGTGGAAGTCTCGCACATCGCGAAGGGATGGAAACTTTAATTAATGCGGCTGTGTCACGATTCGGGAAAGTTACAACCGTGGTAAATAATATTGGTGGCTCAATGCCTTCTGGCTTTATGGATACTTCCGAAGACGCATTTTCTGACGCATTGAAATGGAATGTAACAACCGCATTCAACTTGACCCAACTCGCAGTACCTCACTTAGCCGAGTCAGGAAATGGAAGCGTTATCAATATTGCTTCAGCAGCGGGACGTTTCCCTAGCAGAGGATTTGCCGCTTATGGAACAGCGAAAGCAGCGATGATCCAACTAACCATACATATGTCATTAGATCTTGCTCCGCGCATACGTGTGAACGCAATCGCTCCCGGAGCGATCAAAACATCAGCGCTTGAAATAGTGCTCACCAATGAGGACATCCATCAATCAATGGTTGAAGGCACACCCATGAAACGTTTAGGGGAAGTTACCGATATTGCAGCAGCTGCCATGTACCTTGCTTCGCCAGCCGCCTCGTATGTCACCGGACAAGTCCTCGGAATAGATGGGGGAATACGATCATCCAACTTTGATATGGGAATTCCAGATATCTAATTATCAATCATGCTTTGACGTCCAAGACGCATTGTTATTGAGGGATCTATAACCCGAGGCCCATCTCTTTGGACACGTAACTGCACTGTCTCATCGTTCCCAACACGAAATTTACGCTCCCCATCAAAAGCGAGAAGAACTTCACCAGAAAGAGGAATTTCTTCACCAAAAGACAAGGATCGAATTTCTTCAATACCAATTACGTCATAATGGCCGGGAGCTGTTGGCGCTTTAATTCTCATTGTTTCTCGACCACTTCCAATTGGGGCAAACTTCACAAAAAGAGCTTCATCTTCACTCGCCGTCAAGGGCCTCAGTAAACCACCAACAGATGAAAATCCAATAGCAGCAGGATCAGCTTGTGTGAGAATAGCCATATTCATCGTCTGTGGATCAAAAAGTTCTAACGAGCCAACATAGGGGTCATTTACCGCCACAGCATCAACCAATGCAAGATCTGAAACATTATCTCCACCACTTACATGAACTAATTTTGCCCTAACCGAAACGTCATCAAGGGCAACGGATCCCATGGCGACAAGACCTAAAGCCGTCCCTGCAACTGTAGGTTCAATAAAATCAGGGAAAGCGTTATTTGTACCCGTTGAAACAGGAATAACAGGAATATCCTGCCATCCTTTCACAACCGCCCTGTTGGTTCCATCTCCGCCAAGAACAGCAACACTTGGAACCTGCAACCTCTGAAGTTCTCTAGCGGCAAGTGTTGAATCATCTTCCGTAAAAGTCATTGAATCATTTACATAATGAATTTCAATATCACGCAGAGTTTCCGTAGCTCTTCTCATAATCTGCATCGGTTCATAATTCACATAAAAATCTGTAATACCAACAGCCATAGCGCCAAGAACTATTCTGCGAACAATACTAACTTTCTCTTCAACTGTTGACCGGCCTGCAGCAGCCACCGCTCTTCGAACATCTCCCCCTGATCGGGGATTAACTATAAGGCCAATACATTTCTTCACGACGTTGAACTTACGCTAAATACTACTTAACGCAAATTTTTTCTGACTCATATTCTCACTTCCCCTAAAGAACAGAATGGGGTAAAGTAGGTGTATGCCTTATCAAAACAACGATCATCATCCCGCTTTTGAAGAATACTGTGAAACGATCTTCGAACTGCAAGAAGACGGAGTTGACGTTATCCAGGCTCGTATAGTTGAACGACTTCAAGTTTCTCGTCCAGCTGTGTCAGAAATGGTCAAAAAAATGGTTGATGCTCAACTCGTGACGGTTGAAAAGGGTTCTATCTCATTAACCAAAAATGGGCTGAAGTTAGCGAATCAGGTGGTGCGCCGCCACCGGTTAGCGGAACGATTTCTCACTGATGTTCTCGGATTGAGCTGGGCTGAGGCACACCATGAAGCAGGGAAATGGGAGCATGTTGTTTCTCCACGAGTTGAAGCTGCCTTTTTGCGACTATTGGAAGATCCGACTACATGTCCACACGGAAATCCTATTCCCGGAAGTGCATACCAACTTCCAGAAGGAACTTCGGCACTTGCTGAGATTTCAGTTGGGAATGCATTTATTATTGAGAGAATTCCCGAAGAGCTAGAGTTCCAACCTGGACTTCTAGAATTTTTAGAAGAATCAAATCTTATTCCTGGTGAGAATGGCACGGTTACTGCTGTTTCCCCTGATGGGACGACAACAGTTGATGTTAAAGGTAAAAAAGTGGGGGTAGGAGCGTTCGCTTCTCAAAGAATCCTCGTCTGCACATCATAAAAATCTGTTCGAGGTTCAGCTTTCCCGCTAGAGATCAGTTCTAGAGCTCTCTTTACTTTTCTGTCCCTTTGCGGGGGCACACCTTGAATTATTCTCTAATGAGGAAGAGATCTCTTTCACGAGGCATGCGCTATACCCGATAAGGACGAGTTCATTTAGAAGTTCCTCTGATATTTCATCATCGACGGAAACACGGATGGTCGTTACTCCTAGAACTGGGTCAGGAGTCAATAATGCATCAACTGGGCTTTGGAAAATCCCATCTATATCGGCTTCATTGAGAATTTCATAGACTATTTCAGGACGTAAAGTTGTGCTAAACCATCGTTCTTTTCTCTTGGCTTCAACAGTTTGGTAAATTCCACCTCCCGAATCTGTAATGGCTCCTTTTATCTGAAAGTCTTTAATCCATTTTGTAAAATCTGGTCGACTCGGGCATGAACTAGATGCAATTATTTTTCGCATTTCACATAGAGTAAAATCCGCACTTGGGTGGGTTCCTGCTCGATATTCTTGCCCATCCTTGGAAGTAAATACTATTTCGGCACCTGGGATAATGTGTGCTAATGCTGTTTCTAGTCTTAGTCTCTCGAGCTTGTCACCCATAGCATTAACCCTAAGAAGATAGAAGCTGTGCGGCCGCACAGCCAGCCGCACAGCTTCTAGATCTTTTGCTTTTGCTTATATGAAATTGTGGACTTTGGTCTCCATCTGGGGAAGTTGTTAAGCGATGCATTCCTCTATCCACATCTTTATATTAGGCATGCCTAACACTTTATGCAAGTCGTACTTTCTATTTTTTAAATTTTTTTTAATCTTCAACTACGTGCTCTTTGAAGGTGCTGATAGCTGCATCCCATTGTGCTCGATCAAATCCACCTTCTTCCTTGAGTGATGCTGCTGCATCCCAACCCATGGCCAAGGTGTGATGAAGGTTATCTGGAACCAGCAACCCTTGTCTCCCAAATGGAATGAGACGTCCAAGAGATTTTGACCATTCCAACAATGTTTCTCTCTCTGCCATAGTCTCCTTTTCAAAAACTGGATAAACCGAAGGCAACCTTCTCGATTTTGTTTCTACATGGTTTATCTTTGGCAACCGAAGATGGTTAAGGTCAGATTTAACCATTTCCCCAAGGTCTTCATCTGAACTATTCCATAGTTCATCCCCTACCCAGCATGGTATTTCCGCACAAAGCACCGTTACCCCGTCTGGATCATCCCCATCTCGATAATTTTTGGGTTCCGAAAGCCGAGCAATTTTTGTTTCTAAGCCAGGGAGATAATGCGCATCAAACTCAGTGAACTGATCTTGTTCTAGAACAAGATAGGTAAGAATCATCCCTCGAACTCGTAAAACTTCAGCGGCATTGATAATTTCCTGTGAAGGTTTTGGGTGGATCATTTTCGTCAGCGCAGTAAGGGGAGCCGTTGTCCAAACATATTCTGCTTCGTAATGCGTATCCCCGACAGAGACAATGCAACCTTCTTCTTGGAGTTGAATCATATTCACCGGCGAATTCAGGTGTATCCGACCCCCTGCTTCTTCAACTGCTTGCGCGAGTGCTTCAACAATCTGCCCATACCCCAGCTTCGGGTAAAGGAAGGTTCTCCCTGCAGGAGTTGACGATTTCACGAGTCTTTTAAGAATCGCTAACGGTGATTTGGCTGAGACTCTACGACGGGCTTGTTCTCCATCTATTGCATGTCCGGGAACTCCCCAAAGTTTTTCCGCATACGGGCTATAAAACTGGGTTGCGACTGTTTTCCCTAGACGATTACTTACCTCATCATCAAAAGTTTGTGGAGATTTTTTTACGAATGGACGCTGCAGAATATCAAGAGCAGAAAGAAATGAGAATCGAAACGGGAGGTGCTTTATCATGTCCGTTGTTCGTAAAGGAAAGGCAACCCAACGATCGTAAAGACGGATCCTTCCGTTTCTTTCTCTGACTTGAAGTTCATCTCCTAGCAAGTCAGAAATACTTTGAAGGAGATGTGATGGAGTGGATGGGTGCAGTCGATGAGAACCAAAATCCACTCGTTGTCCTCTAATCTCAAAACTTCCGGACATTCCGCCAACAACATCAGCGCTCTCATAAACATCAACGTTATGGCCTGCTTCAGCAGCTCTCCATGCTGCCATGAGCCCAGCTGGCCCAGCACCAATAATTGCTATATCAGTCATATTTAGCTCCTACTGAAGTCATTGAGTTGGTTTCTCCTCCATCTAATATGTAAAGTATGCCTAATTAATAACGTAAACTATACGTTCTACTAAGACGTTACGAATTTTGGAAATGATGACACGAGCAATTGTTACCGGTGCCGCTGGATTTATAGGATCTCACCTCTCAGAAAAACTCCTTGCTGAAGGCTACACCATTCTAGGGATAGACAATTTTGACCCTTGGTATGACCCAGAAATTAAAAAAACAAATATTAACAACTGCTTATTGCATGGCAATTTTGACCTCATTGACGCAGATATTAGATCCGTTGATTTCCTATCTCTTTTCAAAGAAGGCGATACGGTTTTCCACCTTGCAGCACGACCAGGAGTTCAAGATTCATGGGGAAACGGTTTTGCAGATAGCGTTGAGAATAATATTTATGGAACGCAACGTATCTTTGAAGCGGCCTTACATACTGGGGTAAGAAGAGTCGTCTTTGCATCAAGTTCTTCAATCTACGGCGCTTCTGCTACAGATTTAAAAAGAGAAGTACATCCGATAAGTCCATATGGTGTTTCAAAAGCAGCCTGTGAACAATTAGCTGAGGTTTATCGAGAACGAGGATTAGATCTTGTCCCACTTCGCTATTTCACCGTGTACGGACCTCGGCAAAGACCAGATATGGCAATGAATCGTTTATTCAGAGCAGCCCTTCCTGGGTCCTTCCGGTTTCCACTTCGAGGAAATGGTAGTCAACGACGTGAGTTTACCTTTGTGAAAGATGTCGTTAACGCCACTATCGCAGCTGGTTACACTCTAAAAAATGTTTCATCGGAAGCATTCGATATCGGAGGAGGAGTTTCTGCTTCTCTTGCGGAAGTGATGGGCATAGTTGAAGAAATAACAGGGGCATCTATTCGAGTTGATCAACATCCAATTGCTGCCGGGGACCCACTTATTACTGTTGCTTCAACAGAATCAGCCAAGGAATTACTTGGTTGGGAAGCAACAACATCTTTACGTGATGGACTTCAGGAACACTATGAATCATTTAGTGGAAGTTTAACTTCGGTTTCGTAACCCGATATCTATTCAGGGCTTCAGCTCTTTTCAAAAACCCTTTTAGAAACACTCAATTTCTTTCTCGTCCCTTCAATCATGAGTACTTTTGATGTTTCTCTGTATCGAAGGGCTGGATTACTCGATTGAACAATTTGCTTTTTCAACACAGTCAAAATTATTGCTAATCCTAGGGCGGTGAGCCACGCAGCATTAAGCAAGACCGCTCGCTGGTCAAAATCTGTGAAGTCCGGAGATATCGCTGAAATTGCTTGATAAATCGGATAACTAGTTTCATGAAAATCAACGACAAGTGTTCTTCGGTCAGTAGTCGCTTCAAAGGCCAGCCATAACCAGGCCGTTGTTCCACTAAGGCCACCAATAAAGATAAACCACTTCCATATTTTGCTTTTCTCAGCAAGAATCGCCATGGCAATAATAGCTGCGGGGAGAATAACAACGAGTTGTCTTCCCGGCCACCACCAACCATGCATTGTTAGAGCAACCCACGTAGCTACCCCCCAACCAACACAAATACAAAAAACCAAATCTAAGGAATTTTTTACTCGATTTCGTAGAAGTGAAGCTACCGAAGGGACCAGTGCAAAAAACGCTGGAGTCCAAGGTATAAGCCCAAATTGTTCATCAAATAGGAGGCCCGATAAACGTCGTGTTCGAGCTGGAATATTAGGGCTTCTCCCAAAGACCTCAAATTCTCCATTTACAAAATGGTCTCCAGTAGCGTATACCGTCCAACCTCCATAAATTCTCTTGTGAACAATGAGATAGGCTGCAGCTGAAACGATCATTATCCCTGTGAATACTGCGAGTTTTCTTTTTTCCGCTTTCCAGTTTCGTAGAAGAAATAGTAGGGCTATAGCAATCGTTACCGGAACGTATTTCACGGATAACCATGGTAGGGCCGTCAATGTGACCGCTAAACCTATGATTTTATTCTTTGTTATAGGACCTGAGATGATGCCTATGCTCAAAACAACAGCTAATGCTGCTGGCATCTCAGGGTAGATTTGTGTCGCATAGGACGTCATTGGTGGAGCTGCGAAAAAAATGCCAACGACACCTGCTGCCAGGTTCTCTGAAACATTAAATCTACGAACTGCTACCCATAGCGTTGCCATCGCAGTGAAAGCCGCAATCGCTGCAAGTGTGATTTTCGCAGCCAACCATCCTCCCAGCCCCATAGGAATCGATAAGAGTAATGGAAGCAATGGATCATGTGGACTGATTCGTTGACCATCTTCGTTCAAGTCAATCGTTTGTTGATTTAATCGGATCTCGTGAAATGGCAGATATCGCTGTTCGTCAAGTTCATCGCTTATATCCAGGTCGAAATCTTCGTAAATACTAAGTGCAGTAAGTAAATATTGCGGTTCGTCAACACTGATTTTCGCTCCATATGTGGCCCGTGCATTAATTGCGCTCATAGCTATAAGAAAAGTTGTTGCAAAAACAAGAGCTAATTTAAGCGCAAATGACCTCATCAAAGGTGTTCCGCCCTTCGAATAACAAGAAACCATGTCAATAAGAATGAAATAATTACGAGAACTAGTGCCATAATTCCTGCTTCGGCCACAAATGCATCTTCAAATGAGCTAAATATACGTGTCGCTAATGTTGAGAATCCTAGTGGCGAAATGAGGAGCGTAATGGGAAGCTCCTTCATTGTTGACAAAATAACAAGTCCGGCAGCTGCTCCCATACCTGGCGCCATCAATGGAAGATCTATCCGCATAAATCTTGAAGTCTTCTGAGCGCCCAGAGTTCTACCAGCATCATGTAATCTCTTGGGAACTGCTGCAACAGCGACTAAAACGATACCCATAGCTAAAGATCCAAATCGTACAACATACGAAAAAATTAATAAGGCTTTTGTATTATTGAAAAGGTCATAGGCCCAATCTGTTCGAAGTGTCCAAAATCGCATGGAAAGCGCGACTAAAAGTCCAGGAAGAGCAAACGTCGCAATAACAACTGCATGAGAAAATGTTCCTATCCGAGACTTGTAACGCACAACCATATATGCGATCGGGAGAACTGCTAAAACAGCAGCAATACCAGCAAGCACACTAATAGAAAACGTATTCCAAGCTGATTCCCAAACCTGTTCCCGGTCAATGGTGAGAGGACGGCCACCTACTGTAGAACGAAAGATGCCATCTGAAGCCCAGTCTCCAATAGCAAGCATTGGAGCCCCGATCGAGAAAACACTGATGAAGGCTGCAAAGAAGAATGCTGGTTTCCTCCATTTACCGAGTGAGTACTCAAGTGGTTCTCCTATTAGAGCTTCATCCATTTTGAAGGTAACACGTGAGAAGAGCCGTTCAGATATGACAATGACACCTGCGAGCAAAAGCAGTATGAGGCTTAAAGATAGTGCTACTGACTGATTCGCTAACTGTGACATGAATATCGCTCGCGTTAACGTGTCATAACGCATCAATTGCACAGCCCCGAAATCACTAATTGTGTATAGAAAGACGATAAGAGTTCCCGCTGCTATAACAGGACCTGCTTGTGGGAGCACAACTCTCGTAAAGGTTGTGGCAGGCGACTTACCTAGAACTCTTGCGCTTTCTTCTAGCGACCTCGGTAATTGGCGAAAGCGAGCCGCTACAGGTAAATAAACATATGGGTAACAAAATAATGTAAGTACTAGCCATGCTCCAAAGAACCCTCGCATTTCAATTGTTTGTTCAATGCCAATGCTTGAGAAAAATCTGTTTGTTAAACCACCTGGGTTCATTGTGCGAATAAATGCTGCAGCGCCAAGGAATGTAGGGAACACTAAAGGTATTGGGAGAATAACTCTCCACACCTTCCTGCCATATAAATCAGTTCGGCTAGTTAACCAGGCGAGTAAAGTTCCTATTAGGGCGGTTGTTAGAGCAACTGCGAAAGCTAGAGACACGGACCGCCAAAGTGGGGTAAGGATTCTTTTCGTCCCTATCAGACTTAATGGGTCAGAGTCTTCTGTGAAATTTCTCCAGACAAGATAAATGCCTGGGAAACTAAAGAGGAAGGCAAGAAGGGATACAGCTGTCCGGAGTCCTGCCGGAGCACCTCGCTTAATTTGTATTTCGGTCACCTATTAAGGATGCCACTTGCCTCAATGATTCGCGACGCTTCTTCGAAACCTCCGCCAAGTTTATCAAAATCAACTGAACCTATTTCCAACGCTGTTAGCTCAGGCAGAGCAGCATTTGGAACAACTCCAGCTGCTAGAGGATATTCAAAAGTGCGATCAGTGAAATATTGTTGAACAGAAGCAGTCAAGAGGTATCCGAGTAGGTCTTCAGCAGCTTCAACATTTTCTGATGAACCAAGCACAGTCGCAGCAGTTATAACCAGAAGCGATCCGATGTCATCATCACTAAAGGCATAATTTAAAGCTTTATGAGTATCACCATTTGCTGCTATTTCTTGATAGTTGTAATAATGATTGACCAATCCCATTGAAATTTCACCGCGTCCGGCTGCTTCAACGATTGACCGATTATTGGGGTAATACTTTGCTCCATTATCTACCATGTCTTTTAACCATTGGGATGCAGTATCTGTCCCATACTGATCCATAAAGACGGTAAACCAATCAATGAAAGACCCATTAGTTCCAGGTATAGCTACCTTGCCCTCAAACTCTGGCCCCGTTAGGTCAAAGACTGAATCTGGTAGGGTTTCTGGGCTGTATTCATCAGTGTTGTATACCAAAACACGCTTTCTTCCAGAGAAACCAACCCATGTTCCAGCAGCGGAGTGATTTTGCTCCTCCACTAAGGAAAGCACCTCATCATCAATTGTTCCTAATAACCCTTTTGATTCAAGATACCCAACTGGCCCAGGCGAACGGGAAAGGAAAACATCCGCTTGCGTCTTATCCCCTTCTTCGTTTAAGAGAAGAGCCAAGTCAGTTGATGCCCCCCATCGCACTTGAACAGTTGTTCCAGTTTCACAAGCAAAAGCTTCGAGAACCGGATTTATAAGATTTTCAGTTCGTCCGGAATAGATCGTTACTGATCTTCCATTCCCATCAGAACATTCACCACTATAAATTTCAGCGGCCCTTCCATCAAGGAATTCAGGGTCACTTCCACCACAGCCAGTAAGTAGGGTTGTTACTAAAATTGTTGAAAGTAGAATACGTAAAGCCATGGAGTGGAATATATCCCGATTTTTCCAAAAATGTAAAGCTACCCTAACATATTGTTATGATTTTTAAAGCACAGCGGGAACGGATGAAGAATCCTTGGGTTATTCTCATCACGGCTATTTTAAGTTTCGGGATTGCAGCCATCATTATCATTCGATTACTTGATTTTTCCGCATTTAAAGATTCAATTAACCAAGCTGCTGATGAGCCAGCACAAGTAGTGATCGCACTCGGAGTGTTCTGCATAGCTTTCCTTTTTAGAGCGATCGCTTGGAAGAAAGTTCTTCCATCCATATCTCTTGGGCAGAGTTTGGCTGGTATTCATCTTTCGCTTGGTGCAAACCATGTTCTCCCCCTCAGGTTGGGAGAACCATTTCGAATCGTCAGTATTATCAAACGAAGCGAGACATCCCTTGATGCAGCAACAGCTTCGACCGTCACGTTACGGGCAGCTGACATTCTCAGCGTCATCGTTATCGGAATTGTTGTCGCTCCTTCAGCGTTTTCAGATCTCCTTGGCTGGATTGGCTGGTTACTGATCGGCATAATCGCAATTGTCGCTATTGGGTCATGGCGGTGGTTGAAAAAAATTGTTCAAAATAATACTGATGTTAAATTACCCGGGCCATTAGCCCTTGGCTTATCAGCTTCAGCATGGTTACTTGAATCCGTGTTGGTTTGGCAATGCGCACATTGGGCTGGTCTAGATGTTTCGTGGAGCGATGCCTTGTTGGTAACAACAGTTGCAGTTGCGGCGCAAATAGCTGCAATCGCTCCGGGTGGGTTTGGAACGTATGAGGCAGCGGCTGTAGCCGCATATGTTGCGCTGGGTTATGACGCTGATATAGCCCTTGTAGCTTCTTTAACCGCTCACGCACTCAAAACGTCATATTCCCTAATAGTTGGAGGTATAGCAATGGTTACCCCGAAACCAAGTTTGGTTGGCAGATTTAGATTACAGAAAACAGATGAACTTTCTCCGGAGATTCCAGCTTCGGTGAACCCTGTTCTGTTGTTTCTCCCAGCTTTTAATGAAGAAGATGCAGTCGCTGATTGTATTAAGAGAGTCCCGTCGCAAGTATGCGGTTTAGATGTGCATTGCCTCATTATTGACGATGGGTCTACAGACCGTACGGCAGATGTTGCGCGCGGGGCTGGTGCTGAAGTTCTTTCCTTAGAAAAAAACCAAGGTTTAGGTGCAGCTGTTCGAGTTGGATTATCTGAAGGTGTTAAGAGAGAATCCAGTGCCGTTATTTTTGCAGATGCAGATGGCGAATACCCACCAGAAGAATTAGAAAATCTTGTCGCTCCTATAGTTCAAGGAAAAGCTGACTATGTTGTCGGGAGTAGATTCCTAGGGGATATTGAATTTATGCGCCCTCATAGACGTTTTGGGAATTTAGTGCTGACCCGGATTCTCTCAATAATTGCTAGAAGGCGTATCACGGATGGACAAACTGGTTATCGAGCGTTCTCTCCACGTGCCGCTAAAGCCGCTGAAGTTATTCACGACTTTAATTATGCCCAAATTATTACCTTGGATTTATTGGCAAAGGGTTATATCTATCTAGAAGTCCCAATTAGTTACCACTTTCGGACAACAGGTGAAAGCTTCGTCAAGCTCTTCCCTTATCTACGTAAGGTCGTTCCTGCCGTTTATCGAGAATTAAATTCGGTATAACCGTAATTTCACTATCTACTAATTTTATTTTTTTAAATTTCTATCGTGAAATGTTTTCAGTTTTAAAAAGGTTGCCTAAGATATTAAGTTAAGTAACCCTTACACCCCAATAAATGGAGGAAATTTTGAAATCCAAAAAATTTTTACTTTTAGTTTTGCCGATCGTGGCTGTT
>Ga0208410_1000207_pt1 | contig 37066 bp, 28 predicted proteins | sample ETN02SmetaG_3_FD_185787 | JGI IMG/M metagenome (GOLD analysis project Ga0208410, IMG submission 185787) | Marine microbial and viral communities from oxygen minimum zone, Eastern Pacific Ocean - ETNP2014F10-02SV257 (SPAdes) (version 2) | ecosystem: Environmental > Aquatic > Marine > Oceanic ... | reverse complement strand
TACCACGAATGATGCAACCCTAACGGTAACGTTTACCAGTAGCGCTGCTACCACTAATTTTGCCGTAGGAGATGTAACCGTAAGCGGTGGAGCGCTTAGCTCCTTTAGCGGAAGTGGTACAACCTATACAGCCACGTTTACACCAACAGCAGATGGAGCAACGACGATTGATGTGGCAGCAGGAACATTTACCGATGCCTCTGGATACTCCAATGCAGCAGCAACCCAATTCAATTGGACGTATGATGGTTCGGCACCACTGTTTTCAGCAATAAGTCTAGCCTCAAACAATAGTACAGTTTCAATTACGCTCAACGAGGCAGTGTACAATACCAACGGTGGAAGTGGTTCACTTGAGGCCAGTGATCTTAGCTTCTCTATTTCTGGTGGAAGTGCTACTCTTGGCAGTAGCACACCTAGTAGTATTTCAGCAAGCAGCAACACCTATACACTTGGGATCTCACTTTCTGGTACGCCAGATGGTACGGAATTTCTTCATGTTTCTCCGGTGGACAATAACATCTATGACGTTGCTGGAAATGAGATCGCCATCAATCAAAGCTATAATACGGTTGTTCTTAATGATGTATCTGGTCCAACCATGACCATAACTGCAAAAAATGGTAGCGGAACTACTGTTGCGGATGGCGCAACTACAAAGGATAATCCTTTGACCATGACCTATACCTCAAGCGAGCCTACAACCAATTTTGTCGTTGGGGATATTTCTGTTAGCGGTGGATCTCTATCAAGTTTCTCAACGACATCTACCTCCATTGATCAGATGGGAAGTGATTTGGATGGTGAAGCTGAAAACGATCGATCTGGGTGGTCCGTTTCCATGAATGGAGACGGTGATCGAGTAGCGGTTGGAGCAATTTGGAATTCTGGCGGAGGCGGTACCCGCAGAGGTCATACACGGGTATTCTCCTGGAATGGTTCTGCCTGGAGTCAACTAGGAAATGATCTGGATGGTGAGGGTTCCCAATCATATAGCGGCCACGCTGTTTCTTTGGATTCAGACGGTGATCGAGTGGCGGTTGGATCCCCTAGAAATGATGGAAATGGCACGTATTCTGGCCACGTACGAGTGCACTCCTGGGATGGTAGCTCTTGGAGTCAATTGGGAAGTGATATCGATGGAGAAGCCGTAAGGGATAGTAGCGGATTCAGTGTCTCTCTAGATTCAGACGGTGATCGAGTTGCAATTGGAGCTCTTAGAAATGATGGAACTGGAGCGAATGCAGGCCATGTGCGGATATACTCCTATGATGGTAGCTCTTGGAGTCAATTGGGTAGCGATATCGATGGCGAAGCCGCGGGCGATCTTAGTGGATACAGTGTTTCTTTAGATTCTGATGGAGACCGAGTGGCTATTGGAGCACATAAAAATGATGGAACTGGATCAAATGCAGGTCACGTTCGTGTCTATTCCTGGAGTGGTACTAGTTGGACACAGCTGGGCGCAGATATCGATGGCGAAGCCGCGTCTGATGCTTTTGGGGTATCTGTTGCTCTGAATTCTAGTGGTGATCGACTTATAGTTGGTGCAGACGCTAACGATGGTGCGGGATCAGGTGCAGGTCATGCAAGGGTGTTCTCCTGGAATGGATCTGCCTGGAGTCAATTGGGAAGCGATATCGATGGAGAGGCATCAGGTGACAGATCTGGATTCTCTGTCGACATTGATTCTGATGGCGACCGAGTGGCCATAGGTGCGTATGATAATAATGGCAGTGGCGGTAACGACAATGGCCATGTGCGTATTTATGAATGGAGTGGTAGTGCATGGGGTCAGGTCGGGTCGGATGTAGATGGTGACGCTACCAATAATTTATTCGGTTATTCGGTAGCATTGGATGCAAATGGTGATCGATTCATAGGCGGAGGCTGGGGTGATGACGGAACCGCATCGAATGCAGGCCATGCTAAAGTCTTTCAGGTCTCACATCAAAATATTCACACTGCTACCTTCACCCCAACCGCAGATGGAGCAACCACACAGGATGTTTCTGGGGGTGCCTTTACTGATGCTTCAAGCAATAATAATAGTGCAGCGAATCAATTCAATTGGACCTATGACTCCACGGCTCCAACCATAACAGGCAATAGTCTAGCATCAGACAACAGTACCATTGCAGTTACCTTTAGTGAGGCCGTTTATAATACATCTGGGGGAAGTGGCTCTCTAGAAGCAGATGATTTCGTTTTCTCCATTAGCGGTGGATCTGCTACTCTTTCAAGCACCACACCGAGTAGTATTTCTGTGAGCAGTAACACCTACACTCTTGGCATATCCTTATCTGGTACCGCTAATGGAAGTGAGACCATTACGGTTACTCCTGCAAGTAATGCCATCTATGACGCATCAGGGAATGTTGCATCTACATCCCAAAGCAATAACACTGCATCATTAAATGCTGTAGTAACCAATTATATACTAGATTTAAACGGTTCTAATGAAGCAGCGTATGTTGCTGATGACCCTGCTTTTGAAACAACAGACTTTTCTATTCAAGCATGGGTAGATCCAAGTAGTCTCCCTAGTTCAGGAAATCAGGCATGGTTTGTAAATAAAAATAGAGTCTATAGAATGGGTCTAGATAATAATGGTGGAACTACAAAAATTTTCGCTCAACACAGGAGCGGAGGAACTTACGAGGACATTCAAGGTTCAACGCTGTCGGATGCAAGCGGAGGCTGGTACCATGTTGTTTTTACTTTTGATGATTCATCGAATCGTTTAAGACTTTATGTCAATGGAAGCAGAGTTACACAAGAATCATATTCTGGTAGTACTGTAAATCAAAATAGTGAATTCTCTATAGGTCGTAGACATGATACCAATACAGGATATTATAATGGAAAAATTGACGAGGTAGCGTACTGGAATACGGAACTAGATGCTGATGCAATTTCCGCACTATATAATAGTGGGACTCCTTTATCAGCATCTTCCGACTCAGGTGATTATGACAATTCTGGAAACCTTGTCATGTATTATAAGTTTGAAGAAAATTTGAATGATTCAGAAGGCAGTTTTACTTTAACCGGCAGAAATATTAGTTCAAGTGATTACAGTGCAGAAACGATTGAATAAAAATGGAAAGTCAAATGAGGATTATTTATTTTTACGAATCATTTTTTATGCTAGTGAAGATGACAAAACATATTCAGAGAATTGTTCAGGAATGATAGATGAAAACATGTACTCCTTCAACAGCAACAATAATAGCGCTAACAGCCATAAGTAGAGAATAATGAAATGATAAAGAAAAGATTAGTAATGATGGTTTTTTTCGCAATGATAATCATGCACTGCGAAGACAATAATGATGCAGCAAATGTTGGAAGCAATTGCGGGCTGGAGACAACCTTCATTAAGGACATAGATAATATTGATGAGTTGGGCAATCCCTCAGGGAGTGCAATCAAAATGTTGGATGATTGTAGCTACGTTGGGGTAGGGGATCGTGCTGGCGTTCCGTGGATCACCAAATTCAATGAGTCTGGAGAGCAGATCTGGGATAAGACATTTGATGAGATTCCCATCCCTCAAGGGAATTACGGTAGTGGACTTATTTATGCAACTGGAGTTGACCAAACCAATGACGGCGGATTTGTAATCGTATGTGCAACCACCTCAAATCATTCAAGTTATAACGCATCGGGACGAATCATAAAAGTTGATTCCTCTGGAACAAAAGAGTGGATCAGACAGTTCCCAACCAATAGACCCTATCACGCTAGAGACGTGATCCAGACCATGGAAGGAGACTACCTCGTAGTTGGAAGCTGGTTTACTACCTCTGCGGTTACCAATGAACAATCAGCGTTCATGGCCAGGTACGATGTGGATGGTAATCTAATATGGATCGAACGATATGGAGGAGAGTGTGATGAGGATGAGTTTCAGGCTGTGATCCAAAAGCCAGATGGAGGGTTCATAGCGGTTGGAAAATTTGAGCATGAGAGCTCCGACTACAATTGTGATTTCTATGGCTACACCGATCTATGGTTTGTGAGTACGGACAGTGAGGGTCAGGTGTTAGAAGAGAGCAAGACAGGAGAATCCTATTGGGAGTCCGCCTATGATATTGTTGACCTTGGTGACGGTACCTATGGACTAGCAGGTAGAAGAAGACACCAAAAGCGAAAACCGGTCAACGCGTGGTATATTAGAATGGATGGATCCGGGAATGTTGTTTCAGAGTGGCATGAGCCTGACTATGTCAACAGCTCAGGAAGAAACGATGCCCTCTACAATCTTGTTCTACTGCCTGACGGAGAGACCGTGGTTGCTTTAGGATATAAGGATGAAGGAAATGGAGATAGCCAATACCTCTGGGCGTTCAATGCAAAGACAGGTGAGGAGATCTGGAATACTAGCTACAACGAGCCTGGGAGAGGCTTTGCACTTGGGATGTCCAATGCCCATGATGGGGGAATGATATTCTTTGGAAAAAAAGAGACCGGAAGACTTAAGATCTTTAAAACAGATGAGAACGGCATGGTGGTCAGCGAATGACCAGAAAGTCAATAAATAAGAAAGAGATTCAAATTAAATCTTTATAGATTCTTTATGGAGTATTTAAACATTTTTATCAAAATGAGATAATTTATGAGAACAAAATTAATATTGTGTGTCATTCCTCTATTTTTTCTGTCCTGTGATGAAGCTGAAGATCCGAATGCAGAGGACTGTGCTGGAATTGTAGGGGGAAATACCGTCTGTGGTTGTACCGACAGCGATGCAACCAACTACAACAGTGAAGCGACCTATGACGATGGAACCTGTAAATACGATCCAAACATGGACTGTGCTGGTATCGTTGGTGGAAACAGTGTTTGCGGCTGCATGGATGATTCAGCCATCAACTACGATCCCGCGGCTACGTTTGATGATGGAAGCTGTCAGTATTACGATGGCCAGATGCATGTTATCTGGGAAAAACAAATTGAAGGAGCAGGAGAGATGTGGTCCATGAGACCTGTCTCTGATGGTGGGTTCATCATGGCCTGTGGAGGAGCCGGTGACTGCACGGGAGGCACTTATGACAACCCATGTGAATACTATGGACAGCTCATTAGATTGGACGCCAATGGTGACGTGGTCTGGAGCCAGACCTATGAGGGATCTTCAGGATTATATCATGCCAGAGAAACCTCAGACGGCGGGTTCATAGCTGCAGGGTATTACGAGTGCGTGAATTCAATGGACTGCTATCCTGATCTGTATATTGTAAAAACTGATGCAGATGGGAATGAGGAGTGGTCCGTGCTTGAACAATCTCCTGGAAATAATAATGACTGGGGGAGAGATATCATTCAAACTCAGGATGGGAACTATGTCGTAACTGGAACCTGGAATGACGATGGCTGGAACAGTACGGCAGCACTTAGAAAATACGATTCCAATGGCGAGCTAATGTGGATGAATAATTATAACAATTCTACTGCGAACGAATCCTATGAGATCATTGAGACAAGTGACGGGAACCTTGTATTCGCTGGGTACTCAGGAACTCAACACGGTGCCTACAAATGGTTCATGGTCAAGACAGATTCGGAAGGAAATCAGATATGGAAAAAGGCAATGAATTCCGTCGGTGATGCCATACTCTATGGCTTGTGTGAGGATCCAAGCGGTGGCTATGTTGCCGCAGGTTTCTGCAATAGCTGGAGAAGTAATTTTATAACCAAAAGAAATCCCAATAATGGGAATAATACTTTCACTGAATGCATCATTGGAGATGTTAGTGTTGCCGGAGTGTATGATATCACGCCTGCTAAGGGAGGAGGATATTATATCATTGATGAGAGAAGCTATCTGACCAAGCTAGATGAGTCTGGTCAGGTGATATTCTCAGAGCAGGTTGGTAGCAATCTAGCCGTCATTGAACTGGACAATGGTGATGTCATTGTCGGTGGTGATGGTGCATTTCTTGATGGGGGTTATGGAGGTTCTGCGACCATAACCAGGATGTCCTTCTCTGGTGGTAGCAATTAATTGTTTTCCACGCATAGAGCTATAATCTACAATTTAAGATACTGATCTCGTGAGGAGATTTTTCTTCACGACCTTTCTATTTTTGGCTATCCACTCCACGTCCACTGCCGATTGTGATACCAGCGAGGTGGAGCTTTGGGGAGAGTGTTATGCTCTAACCGTCACCAACATAAGTCTGGCGAATAGTGGTCTCACGGGTCCGATACCACCTGAGATAGGTCTCTTTGAAAATCTCATAAATTTGAAATTGGGGTTAAATGATCTATCAGGATCTATTCCACCAGAAATTGGTAACCTTGACAGTTTGGAAACTCTAGAATTGTATTACAATAATTTATCAGGATCGATACCCGATGAACTTTGGAGTCTAACTAAACTTAGACAGTTGAGGCTACAAAAGAATCAGTTCACTGGAGACATACCCTCCCAGTTGGGAGACCTTACAGGACTCACTCACCTTTACCTAAATTCAAATCAGTTCACTGGACCAATCCCTTCGGAAATTGGCAATCTATCCAATATGGTCAAACTTCATTTGAACAATAATCAATTCTCAGGTCTTATTCCTGAATCATTCTGTGATATAGGCCTTGCTTTTTACAATCCCTACCTTTTTGATATATCGGGCAACCAGCTTATTCCTCCTTACCCTGATTGTGTAGCTTACTTTACAGGATACCAGTATTCTGAAGAATGCGAGAGCAATTATCTGTTTGATGGAACCTGCACTGAGCAGGCGGACCTGGATGTATTACAGGTCTTTATCGATAACAGTGCTGAGACCATCAACATGGAGATGGATGATAATGGGAATGGTCTTATTGACCCCATAGAGCTAGGGACGCAGCACTGGTGGGATGGCAGGCTCACTGAGTTGAACTGCAACTATGATCTTGTCAATGAAGGTAGTTTTGATGATCTTGGCATTTCAGGATCGATTCCTGAGGAGATAGGTGATCTCGAAAGTTTGGAGTTCTTATGGTTGGAAGATAACCAGCTGACCGGGCCGATTCCATCTTCCATTGGTGATCTATCAAACCTTAAATACCTCATTTTGCATTTCAATGAGTTGACCGGACCGATTCCACCTTCCATCGGTAATCTATCAAACCTGGAGATATTAAAATTGGACAATAACCAGATAACGGGACACATTCCAGACAGTATCTGTGAATTGGACATTGCATTTAATTGGCAGAATGACCTCTTTGGCGACAATTTTGCGGTCTATAACAATCAACTATGTCCGCCATATCCCGACTGTGTGAGTGACTATGTTGGCATTCAGAATTGTACGCTAGCTGATATTGATGCAGATCTAATTCCAGCGGACTATGAACTCCATGAGCCATACCCCAATCCGTTTAACGCCAGGACAACCATAGGGTTCTCCTTGCCATTGAAGGATATATTGAGCATTGACATCTATGATATGAGAGGAAGAAGGGTTCGGTCACTTCTCCATGGCATCTTTGACAGTGGTCAGCAAGAGGTACATTGGGATGCAGGAGAGCTCTCCTCTGGAATTTATTTCATTAGGATGTCTTCCAGAGATTTCATGGAAACCAAGAAGGTCACACTCATAAAATAATGATAAGAAAAATCATAATCATCGCATTGATCACCATTGTAAATGGCAGAGATATCTATGTGTCCAAGGCAGAACGAGAGAATTATGAAACAGATGATTATCTACTGTTTGATACTTACAACGATACAATGGAATCACTCCATCCACCTCACCCTAGTTATTACCCAGCTTGGGATGCAGTTGTCTTGGGCGATGAGGGACCCGTACTAGGTCAATTTTTCACCCAGGAAGTGATGATCTATAGAGAGAAAAAAAGGGTTGACTGGGGCTGGGGGTTTTTAATGGGACATGAGCCTCAAGAAGATCAGGGAGGAGGAGTGGATCCTAACAACCCTGGTAGGGTCGTGGGTAACGTAAATGAACAGGCTGCACCACATATTTATAAAGCAAATGTTAATGGTAGTGGTTCAAGCATACAATATGGATTTGGATCCGGTGATAGTTACAATGTTGTGATAGTAGAAGACGTAATAAGTGAAAAAGGTGTGTGGTACCACATCGCCACGACATTTGATGGAACAAACTACAAGCTCTATGTAAACGGCGAGTTGGTTCATAATTATCTTGGATGTGCTGGAAAGACGCCGTATCCCACACCAGTAAAATACATAGGTGGTACCCGCGAAGGGTCAGGAAAACTTACAGCTCGAATGGATGAGGTGCGTATGTGGAATTATCCAAGGACTCAGGGACAGATCCAGGCTAAGATGAATAAGAAATTAACAGGTAATGAATTAGGTCTCGCCGCTTATTATCCCATGGACATACACAACCAGTATTTGATCGATCACAGTGGGAATGATCACCATGGTGAAATGATCGGTCCCATCGTCAGGTCACGTTATTTTTCTAGTGAATGCCCTGAACCAGATGGTAGTATGAATTGTCCATACCCTACGATTGAAACTGCATTGGAGCATGTTCAGCCCTGGGATCGTATTATCTTGAGAGAGGGTAGATATACGGAGTTCATCATGAGGGATGGACTCAATGATGAGACTGGAATTGTTTGGGGACAATTGGACCCTGACTTTGGTGGTCCGCGCACAAATACCATTACCATAGAACCATACCCTAATGAGAGGGTCGTCATTGATGGTACGATATCAATAGATGTGGACTGGAGACCTACCGTCCATAATGGGCATCCTGTATTCAAAGCGACTCTTGACTCATCTGCCATTGCCGATCAGATCCAGAGACCCTTCAGGGATGTGTATGGAGTCTGGATCGACGAAAGGTATCAGGTGCCCGCTGTGACACCCAACATAAAGAACCCCACCGACCCATCCTACGGAGGTCCAAATGATCAGGTACCAGGTACATACTGGGAGACTGATGTAGAACAATCAGAAGTCCAAGATTGGAATGTTGACCGTGAAGAAGGTTTAGCGAGACTTAATTGGTTAGATAATTTGGAGGAATGGGCTTATGACCCTGCAAGTGAGGAGCTATATATATATGCTGACCCTCGGTTCATTCCCACTTCCACCAATGTTAGGATAAGGGTATTGCACAGGATGATACACATCAGAAGGGCTGTGAATCTAGAATTCAGAAACCTTGAATTCTTCGGGGGGTCTATTAAAGTGGAAGGTGCCAACATTCTATTTGAGGATTGTGAATTCAAGCAGCTTCATGATATCACACTCCCTGCCTTAATGCTTGATGGCTCAAGATGCACTGGGCTCTATACCTGGAATGCAGAGTTTGTCAACTGTAGGTTCAGCGAGATTCCCTTCGTCTATAATGTGAAAATTAGAGGACTCCATAGCCGGGTTGAGAATTGTCTCTTTACAAACATGGATTGGTGGGCACATCCTGGTGGAGGCGGTGCTGAGTTAGGTAATATAGCCAGGTATGTCACATTTGAGAACAGCAAGATCGGTGGCCTCGGAGGAAGTCCTCTAATGGAATATTGTAGGATCGAGGACTTCAAAGATCCCTGTGACTGCAGCGGCATAAACAAGGGAGCACATGGTGCTCCGAGATCCATGACCCGATATAACTGGATCATCAATGGTCCAGGTGCCAATGGTATGAGGATAGATGGTGGAGCAACTGGTGCAGGAAATAGAAGGGGTGACATCCATCATATCGTTACCATTGGAAATAATCGTGGCATGAGACTTAAGGGTGATTATCATGATGTCCACCATGTGACCGCCTATGATAATAGAATGTTTGACGTTGATCTTTTTGTAGGCAAATACGGTGAGCCAGGTGAGTTCCATCAAGATTTTCATCTGGGCTACACACCTGGAAACATCAACACTGAGATCAGTAATTCTCTCATAGAGCAATCCTTTACCTGCCCTTCACCAGACTGTTGGGATTATCCTGAATCAGTTTCTGGTGGAAACCAGCCAATGGATGCTCCTCTTTTATTAGATCAAGGAATCTGGTTTGGTAGTTCATTAGGCCATTCCTCAATCCTACGAGAATTGGTAGACCCATGGTACCTTTGGCTTTATGAATATGAATCAAGTAATGAATATCCGATTAACAACCGATCGCAGGACTATGATTTCAGGCCTAGAAAGGGATCCACTTTAATAGACGCTGGTGTGGTGATACCAGGGATCAATGATGGCCAAGATCTACAGTTCAATAGGCCTCCATCGTTTCCTGGGCAAAATCGCAGATTTGTTGGTGACGCCCCTGATATTGGTGCCTACGAGTATGGCGACTCTGTCTATTGGATCCCTGGATATCGCTACCCTCATCCTAGTTTTCCGATCCCTCGAAATAATGCCGTGGATGTGATTCCAGACTACAGTGTCGTATGGAACTATCCATATAAGAAGGATTATACCGGGACGACAGCGACCGTCACCATCAATGGTCCTGGTATCAATAGGACCGAACTATTTAATTATCCAAACAATGTATGTTTTCAGCCATTCCAACCAAGTGGAAACTACACCTGGTCGGTTATGGTTGATGGAAAGAGTGGGGGTCTGTGGACCTTTCAAGTCGACAATGACATCTATCCCTTGAATGATCGATCCGTGGATACCACGATGCAGGGCACAATACTGCCTACCAAGCAAAAGTTCCTAGATGTGAAACGCAATCATGTTGCATTCATCAGGTTCGAGGTGCCACCATCAGTTCAGGGGGAGTGGGACATTGACCTGAATCTCTTTGTAGCTGAAGTACATAGCCTTGAGAGTGGAATTGTCATCTACAATTATGATCAAGAGGGCTGGGGTGAGAGCAACAATGAGATGAATATTGGTGTGCTCGATCAAGCCCTGGGCACTGCATTGGATACGATCTTTTCTTTGGATCCCACTTCAAGCGTATTGATCGACATGGATGATGTTATCACTGGTCCTGGAGAATATTCCTTTGCACTAGGTGTGATCGATAGTAGCGACCATGTGAGTTTTTATAGCAATGAGGCAGACAATTTCTCAAAATTTACACCATACGGCATTTATTACCCGAGTCTCTCCTTTGCACCAAGTGTGGACTCGGTTGACATCGTATTGACCACGCCTGTGAATGACACCACGATTGCCATGAATGCCTCTTCAGATGACAGTATCCAATTTGAGTGGAACTTCTCTCATGGAGTGGATGTGGATATCCAAGAATATCATTTGGTCATTGGTCTCCCATATTCAACAGGAACGAGGGACATGGATACATCCTACATAGAGTTATATACCCAAGACAACCAGGCCAAGGTCAGTAAGAGTGATCTCTTGGGCATGCTCATGGAAGTCAACCTCTCCCAAGGGTTGTTTACTTGGACCGTGACCGGTGACATGGGAGATGGTAAGATGCAATCAATCGCATCCGGGCGTTTTAGTACTTCCATGAATGAATCTGGTCACGAGACGACACTGCCTGATGAATTTAAATTGTATGAGAATTTCCCTAATCCATTCAATCCCTCTACCACTATCTCATATGACCTAAAAGAGTGGTCTCTGGTCAAGGTCGACTTCTATGATCTATTGGGTCGTAATATTCTAAGTATTAGAGAAACAATAAAACCACCAGGGCAACATTCGTTTCAGTTTTATGGCAATGATCAGAGAGGCCAGAAACTTCCTTCAGGTATCTATTTTTATCATTTGACCGTGAATGAACCAATGAATAAGAAGGAAGTGTTCAGTGGTACGAAGAAAATGATGATAGTCAAATAGTAGCAGGAGTTGATAAATTAAACTATGAATACAAATAAATTATTATTGATTCTGCTTTTCATTTTACTTTCTTGTACGAAAGATGACCCATCCCAGTCTGGACCTCAGTCTGAAGATTGTGCAGGATCCTCTGGTGGGAAGGCCGTGTGTGGCTGTACGGATAGCACCGCATATAACTATGACAGTAATGCCACCCATGATGATGGTTCCTGCCAGACATTCGTTGATAATGGCGACTATTATCTAAAATTCAATGCTACGAATTCAAGTGTTGCGCTTGGTGATATGATCGACCAGGGATCATATACGAAGGCCGCGTGGGTATGGAGAGACTATGGTTTCAACGTTAAGAATAATATTGTAAGTGGTAACACGGGACATGCTTTCTATGCACCATTTAGCGAGGGAGGGAGATTGTCTTCTGGGCATAATGGGAACTACAATGCAGTCCAAGACCCAGATTCCATTCCAGAGGCCGTCTGGACATTTGTGGCTGTCACCTATGACCCTAGTGTAGAGAACGGAACTATGACACTGTACAGATCAGGGGTACAGGTGGCTCAGTCTACAGGAATTGAACCGCCTGAAGATAATCACACAACTTATATAGGAAGGTTTGGAGGCGGAAATGTATTCTATGGTTTCATTGATGAGGTTGCCATATGGGATGAGGCACTAAGTGATTCTGAGATAGAAGAGCTCTCAAGTATTACCAATGACATGGATGCTACCGACAACCGAGGGAGCTATTCATCATCGAGTAATCTTACGGGCTATTGGAAATTGAATGAGGGTGGTGGGGATCTTGTTTCTGATGCCAGTGGAAATGGCAACGTGGGTACCATTGAAATGGCAACGTGGATGACATGCGAGGAATGTGGCTGTACGGATGAGACCGCATGCAATTACGATCCATCGGCAACCATCGAAAATCGTTCCTGTGAGTATGTGGATGACCCTTGTGACACATGCGTTGGTAGCGAAATATTGGGTAACGACCATGACCTTGATGGAGTCTGTGATGACGAGGATGAGGACGATGACAATGATAACGTGGCCGATGATGAAGACTCAGACCCGTTTGACAACACGGTCTGCGCTGACAGTGATAACGATGGTTGCGATGATTGTTCCTCAGGAAGATTTAACCCCTATGATGATGGCCCAGATGATGATGGAGATGGAACCTGTAATTCCTACATCATACCAGGCAGAACGGTGTATATCGTTGGGGCTTCATACGACAGTAATGGTAACTACACCGCTTGCTATTGGAAAGATGGAGTGAGACATGAGCTACCTGGTGGGGCCTGGGCAACAGACATCTTTGTTGAAAATGGTACCGTATATACCTCAGGAACGGGAGAAGCATCAGACGCTTGTTATTGGATCGATCAGACACGCTACGATCTTCCTGGGAATTGGGGAGAGGCAGAGGCCATAACCGTTCACAATGGAGATATTTATGTTGCGGGTCATTTTGGATCCAATGTTGGATCCTGCTATTGGAAAAATGGAGTAAAAACGAATCTCACAACTAACAGAGATTCTCAAGCATTTGGCATAGCCGTAAAAGACAACGGTGATGTCTATACGGGTGGATGGTTCATGAATAATCACCACTATGTCCTCCCTTGTTTTTGGAAAAATACAAGCAGAACAACCTTATCAGTACCAAGTGGTGGTGATGGAGAGGTAAATGACATAGCACTGATGAATGGGAATGTTCGATATTTTGCAGGGTATGCCATGAAGCCTGATAATTTTGCAGGATACGTTCCCAAAGCAACCCATTGGCGTAATTCAAAGAGAACCGATCTGCCATTAGGAGGATCAAAGTGGGATATCTATGGCGCCTATGGCTATGGTGTTTGTACTGACGGTTCAGACGTGTACATTGCCGGAAACACAGACTGGTATGGACAGTGGGAAGTTTACCCATCAGGAGGGTCCTTTCCACAGTATTGGAAAAATAATAAGATCTTTGATCTACCAGGTGGTCCGTTGAATTCATGGGGTACGGGTACTGCCTATGATGTGAGAGTATCAGATGGGAATATTGTGGTTGTTGGAATAGCTACGGTGGAATCACCTGATCCTGAAACGCCCGAGGGAAGCTACACATCTCCGTGCTATTGGTTGAATGGTGAGCTGCATTTCTTGGTCGATCAGTACGATGTTCCCAATGAGATAGACGGTTGGATGCGTGGAGAGGCAAAAGGTGTCTTCATAGAATGACCATGAATCGTTATTTAGGTTTATTCTTCATTTCAGTTTTCATTTATTCAGGATGTAGTGATCCATCATCAGATTCTAAAATAGAGAATACGATCACGGATGAATGCTCAGAAATTGGAAGTGATACCACATTTTCCAAGGTCTTGTCTGGGACCGCTGGTTACGATATCATTAGGTCCTCTGACTGTGGTTATGTCATCTCCGGATCCACTGGCAAGACCATCCTCATGGAGATCGATGAAGATGGAAATGAGCTCTGGAGTGGGACCTATGGAGGAATAAGTGGCAGCCACTGGGGAAATTCCGTGAAGCAAACAAGTGATGGGGGCTATATCATTGGAGCGGCCCAAAACACCATCATCAAGACAGATTCAGTAGGTGTGGAAGAGTGGCACAAAAAGCTTTCCTATTCAGTGCATCATTATGTCGAGGATGTGATACAAACCTCTGATGGGGACTACATCGTCGTTGGAGGAGCAGGGGGCGATCCACTTGGAGGACATGCTATACAGGGAAAAGCATTCATACTAAGGATGTCTGAAGGAGGTGGTGTCCAATGGGTGAAACGCTATGGGATAATTGACGCACCGAACAACACTTTTTGGGGTGTCGTAGAGGCTGATGATGGTGGCTTTGTTCTCGCAGGAGAGAAACTACAGGACAGAAATTTTGAGTTCTATGACCATTTTTGGGTGATGAAGACAGATGCATATGGAGAAGAGGAGTGGTCCATTGAATCTGGAGGAAACCTGTGGGATGAGGCCAAAGATATTGTAAAATTGTCAGATGGTAGCTATATAGTTTCCGGAAAGACATCTTTGTCATCAACCAACTTGAACATGAAAGTAATGCGGGTGTCCTCCAGCGGTCAAATATTATGGCAAAACAATCATGGAGGTGGTAACTATGACACGGCTACTGGAATCACACTATCCCAAAATGAAGAAATAGTCGTCATAGTTGGTTATACCAGAAGTAGCTCTGGTAGCCCATTTAAGTATAGAATATGGGGCGTCGACGTAGCCTCGGGTCAAGTTCTGTGGAGTAGGATATATGGTGGCAATCAAGAGGATAAGGCCTTTGGTGTTGTTGAATCTTATGACAATGGATTTAACATTGTTGGAAGATCCTATTCTCATGGAAGTGAGCGTGTAAATTGGATGATAAAGACAGACTCAACTGGAAATGTATATTGATCGATATCGATAGGGACTGGTCACGCTATAATAGCATCTAGAGAATTTTTAAGAATAAAATTAATCTATAAGTAAAAAGAGTAAACCAATATGAGAACACTAACAAAAATTATTTTATTTCCAATGATCGGTATTGTCTTATGCAATATGGCCATTGCCGATACGGGGAAACTATCATCTATAAAAGATATCAAGAGTCATCCATCGAATCTTGTGACATGGGTGGCAGACCAGGATTATCTAAGTTCGACCTTGGTTCAGGCACCAAACGTAAGCGAGCGAATACCATCTGATGTTCTGCTAGAGGTACCTACTTTTAATGGTGGAAAGCACGCCTTTCGATTCTTTGAGACCAGTGTAATGCATCAGTCTCTGGCAAAACGATATCCTGATATCAAGAGTTACATGGGAATCGGTCTGGAAAATCCATCACACCGTGCGAGCATCGTCATCCATGAAGGTGGATTGTTTGGTCTGGTCATTAATGATGAGGGTCGATCACACATTAGGATGTTAGACGGTGAACTCATCATTCAGAGTGGTGATGTGGTACCCACTGGAGAGGACCAGTGTGAGATAAACCAGCATGTGAGTGACTCAAGAGATCTCAACGATGATGTCTTCTGGGATTGTGTGGGCACTGATAGTCCATGCTATCCTGTTGGCTCAACCCTGACCACCTATCGTTTTGCAGGAATCATGTCAGAGAGGGCCAATAACGAACAGACGGACGGTACGGTGGAAGGTGGACTTGCGTGGATGGTCTCAATGGTCAATCAGATAAATTTACTATGGGTAAGAGAACTTGGTTTCAAGCTTGAGATGGTGGAGGGAAGCGATCAACTTATCTTCACGAATGAGAATCCCGCACCAGAGCCATTCCAGAAGGATCCATCTTGTCATTCTTCAGGAGATCCAAAATATTGTGAGCTGGAGGAGGTAAAACCATATCTGGAATCCGTGATCGGTCCTGGAGGTGATGATACACCACAGAGTGAACGAACATGGGAATACGGAGCACATTTTGATACACGCTACAATGGAGGAGTTGCCTATGCGCCTGGTTCAACCTCTACCAATAACGCAAGCTATGAGGTCTTCAATCATGAGATAGGTCACAACCTAGGATCAAGCCATAACATCACCATTGAAAATGGTTGGAGGTGTTCCATTGGAGGTACCATCATGGGTTCTCGCGTGAGGACTCTGGAAGGTACTAGCGGTGACCAGTATTCATCACACACGATCGAACTTGCAATGAACTATAGAAATGACCAGATGATATATCAAGACATTGGGATCTGGGCTGGAAACTATGTCACTGGTTCACAGGCGGAAGAGACAGGGAATATCATTCCTGATCTCGTTGTTCCAGAGTCAGGGTTTATCATTCCAAAAGAGACACCATTTGTGCTAGAGGGAATGAGCACGCCGTATGAGTCAGACCACACATTCTCATGGGAGCAGAATGATGCATCTGATCAGAGTTTTTCAATGAATCCATTGGATGAGCAGCTTCCATTTTTTCATCCAACAAAGGGGCCTTTATTCTCTACTGTTGAGCCTACACCAGAGGGCTATAGAAGGTCATTCCCTGCTATGGAATCGATCCTAGATAATAATTATGAAACAGAGACCAATGATTATGGTACGATGTTGACTGTTGAGAAACTACCATTTGCATCCAGAGAGATGAACATGCGTTTGCTGGTGAGGACCAATGACCCCTATGCAGGTTCATTCAATTATGAGAATATTCAATTCTTTGTTGCGGGTACTGCAGGGCCATTTCGAATAACGAGTCAGGCAGACTCTACGACTTGGGCGGTAGGGTCGGAGCAGGTCATCACGTGGGATGTTGCCAATACGGATGATCCAGACAGCGTTAATTGCCAAACGGTTGCTATCTATCTCTCCATTGATGGTAGTATGAATTTTAATTATCTACTCGCAGATGATGTACCAAACAATGGATCTCATTCGTTGACGATACCACCTCTACCTCCATCGAATTCAGCACGACTGATGATACGATCCGTTGGCAATGTGTTTTTTGATGTCAATAATGGTTCCATAAGCATTCTCAATGATAACACCCCACACATGAGTCTATCCCAGGATGATTTTGAGATCTCGATGCAGCAGGACAGCACAGAGACCTATTATCTTCAAGTTACCAACGATGGTGAGGATGGATCGGTCCTGAATTTCAGGTCCTATGTTGGAATGGAATTCTTGGTTGATGAGACATTTGAGCAGGAAGCATTACCAGTGGGGTGGTATGATACCACGAACGCTGTCGATTGCGAAAATCCAGGATGGTTCATATCTGAAGATGCATCTAGCTCTTATTTTGAAATACCACCTGGAGACGGTCTCTACATTGCCACTAACGATGATGCCTGTAACAGTGATGGTTCCAATGACATTCTGTATACTGGAGAGATCCAACTAGCTGATGGTATGATCGAACTATCTTTTGATAGGTTCTTTAGGACGGGATTTGGTCATACCCTTCATGTTCTCATCACAACAGACTCTTGGGCTACCTCAACAGAAATATTCACATTGGGTTACCTAGACGGTAGCGAAGAGTGGGTCAGAGAGTTCATTGAACTTGATGAATATTCAGGTCAGATCATTGAACTTGGTTTTCACTCCAATGATAACGGGCAATGGGCGTCTGGAGTAGCACTTGATAATCTATCTATAGGGGTTACACCTTCATGGATATCTTCTAATTCAATGGGCTATGCAGAGTATCTGGAAAGTGAGACTATTGATTTTACGATCGATACAGATGGCATGGATCTAGGGATCTACCACAGGTCGATCGTTGTTGAGAATGTACAGACACTTGAAAAGGATACTGTTGATCTACATCTGACCTTGGGTGAATCAACTGTCATGGTTGATGAGGAGATGCTGCCAAATGATTTTCATCTTTTTCAAAATCATCCTAATCCATTCAATCCAAAGACCAATATAGGATTTACTCTTCCCTCCGATCAAGATGTGACTCTGATCATCTATGATATGATCGGAAGGGTAGTACTAGAATTAGGATATGAGGGACTGAGAAGAGGTCATCACCAGTTCAAATGGGATGGTAAGAACCAGCATGGTAATTCAGTAAGTGCTGGAATCTATCTTTATAACCTTTCGACACCAACGTTTACCATGACAAGAAAAATGATACTGTTAAAATGATTGAGAAAAGTTAGTGCTGTTATTTCAATATCTAAAAAATACAGTATCTGGTTTTTGTCCTAATTGCGGTGTTGGTGAACTCTTCCTATCTTGGTCCAAAATGAGGGATAGGTGTTCTCACTGTAATGCCTGGTTCATTGAGAGACAGGGCGATAATTGGTTTTTTCTTCTTTTTATTGATAGGGGTTTGTTCATTTTTCCAATCATTGTAGGTTATTATTTTAGTATGAGGCCAGAGATGTTAATTGCAATGTGTTTGATTCTTATGGTCATTTTCATAATAGCTACACCATTCAGACTAGGTTTGTCCCTTGCCTTTGAATATTTTTTGAGAACAAAGATTCAAAAAGATAATGAAGAAATACATTAATTTTTTCTTAATCCATTATTAAAATCACGCCCTCATATTTATAATTAATATAACAAAAGGAAATACAATGTCTAAGACTAGTAAACTATATGACCAGATCAAAGGTCATCTTGATACATTTGAAGCTGAGCATGAAAAGAACATGGCTGGTAATAAAGCAGCTGGATCTCGTGCACGTAAGGCAATCGGTGAGGTCAAGAAATTGGTTACTGATTATCGTAAGTCATCTGTAGCTGGAGAGTAATTAATCCATCTTTAAAAAACCCCGCTATTTAGCGGGGTTTTTTTTTGGAAATGATCAAGGAATAAAGATGAGAAAAGAATCCATTAGGAATATAGCCATTATCGCGCACGTAGATCATGGGAAGACAACGCTTGTTGATGGTCTACTAAAGCAGAGTGGAACCTTTAAGGCACATCAGGATGTAGAAGACCGTGTCATGGACTCCATGGATCTTGAAAAAGAAAGAGGAATTACCATTACAGCAAAGAACACCGCTGTATTCTATGATGGTATAAAGATCAATATTTTAGATACACCTGGGCATGCTGACTTTGGTGGTGAAGTAGAACGTAGTCTAAATCTTGTGGATGGTGCGTTATTGCTTGTTGATGCAAGTGAGGGGCCTCTTCCTCAAACAAGATTCGTTCTTAAGAAAGCACTTGAGAAGGATCTACCAATTATTTTGGTCATTAATAAGATCGATAGGTCAGATGCAAGAATATCAGAGGTGGTGGATGAGGTCTATGATCTATTCATTGATCTGGATGCATCAGAAGATCAGATTGAATTTCCAATCATCTATACCAACGCAAAACTAGGTGTCGCCCATAAGGAACTTGAAAGTAATTCCAATGATCTCACACCTTTATTTGATTCAATACTAAGCACCATGAAAGGCCCCAAGGCCAATGATGATCATGTTCCCCAGTTTCTTATCACAAGTTTAGACTATGACTCATATGTTGGACAGATTGCAGTTGGGAGGTTAAATAATGGAAAATTGAATATGAATACCTCCTATTCTCTCTGTAAGGGAGATGAGGTAAGATCAAATCAAAAATTTTCAGCTTTATATACATTCCAAGGATTAAAAAAAGTACCTGTAGATGAGGTTGAGTCTGGAGACATCATTGCATTTGCAGGGGTGGATGATATATCCATAGGCGACACAATGTCTGATAATGAATCTCCAGAGCCTTTGCCACGTATTCAGGTTGATGAGCCAACGGTCTCTATGTTATTTTATGTTAATGATGGACCATTCGCAGGGCAGGATGGAAAATTTCTTACCACTAGACATTTGTCAGAAAGATTAGACAGAGAGACGTTAAGCAATGTATCTCTACAAGTGATTCCTACTGAAAGGTCCAATGTATTTGAGGTTAGGGGTAGAGGTGAGTTACAGATGGCAATACTCATAGAGACAATGAGAAGAGAAGGTTATGAGTTCATGGTTTCCAAACCTCAGGTCATCACGAAAACGGAAGATGGGAAGATGCTTGAGCCAATGGAAAAGGTATTCTTGGACATACCTGAGGACAAGGTCGGAATCATAACCGAAAAATTATCTGGACGTAAAGGTAAAATGACAAATCTCCAGAATCATGGAACGGGAAGGGTCAATCTAGAATTCTCCATTCCATCTCGTGGTCTCATTGGTTTTAGATCACAGTTCATGACCGATACCCAAGGGGGAGGTATCATGAATAAATTATTCGATGGTTATCAACCTTGGTTTGGTCCCATTCCACAGAGAAACTCTGGTGCACTTGTGGCGGATAGAAATGGTAAGGTCACTACCTATGCTTGTATTGGAATGGTAGACAGAGGTGAGTTGTTTGTTAGTGTAGGTACGGATGTTTACGATGGAATGATCATAGGTGAAAGGAACAGAGATGGAGATTTGAACCTTAATATTACAAGAGAAAAGAAATTGACCAACATGCGTGCATCAGGCTCCGATAATACGGTTACTTTGAGACCTCCAAGACAATTGTCACTAGATCAATTCATTGAGTTCATAGCCGAAGATGAATTGGTTGAAGTAACGCCTGAAAATATTCGTCTTAGAAAGATGGAGCTTGATCAGACAAAAAGAGCGTCTCAAAAGAAAAAAGAAAAATATGCAAATCAGTAGAAATTAGATCATGAGTGGAGAAAAAATAAGGCAGATAGATCTTCCTCTCAAAAATCTTATTCATAAGGTCGAAAATTCAAATACTGACACCCCAACCATTTTCTTCTTACATGGATTTGGAAGTAACATGCAGGATCTATTTGGTTTAACACCTTTTTTTGGCAGTAATTGGAACTGTATTAGCCTTCAGGCTAGCATTCCGATTCAATATAATGGCTGGGGATGGGCAGAGCTTGATCCTTTGAATATTAGAAAATTGCCAAATCCAGATCAAGTAAAAATGCATTACGATAAGGTCATCGAATCCATAGACAGAGCTGTCGACATTTTGGAACTAGGTCCAAAATCAATAAATTTGCTAGGATTCAGTCAAGGAGCATCACTTAGCATCTATTGTGGTCTTAATAGTCCAGAAAAATTTAAAACAGTTACAGCACTATGTGGTTATGTACCAGAAGATAATATTAGGCTAAAGATCGATACGACCAAAGAGAGAGACATTGATATTTTCATGGGAAATGGAACATCAGATCCACTGATATCCACTTCCATAGCACATGCATCCCGTGATTATCTTAATTCTTTAGCTGGTGTAAGCACTGACTACAATGAGTATGATTCAGAACATACCATATCAAATGATTGCCTCAACGATGTAGTGAATTGGCTCAATCAAAAGAATGATTCATAAATAAAAAACCCTGCAATAGGCAGGGTCTTTAAATTATATCAGTATTGGTTCTTACCAATCGTCATCGCCCCAATCATCGTCATCACCACCATCCTCTTCTAGATACTCTGCTTGTTCATCTAGCCAGGCCTGATAGCCTTCATCATCGTGAATGGTAACATAGCCCTTCATTCGATAGTGGCCTAAACCACACAACTGTGCGCATGCGATCTCAAGTCCTTTACCTTCTCTTTTTGTTCCGACTGCAGTTTTAAGGAATTCTTCTGAAGTACTTGTTGCAGTAAAGTGTACTGGAATGACCATTCCAGGAATTGCATCTTGAGATACTCTCAATTCAGGGAGTTTGAAGTTATGAATGACATCTTTTGAACTGAGATCAACTCTGATCTTTCTATTCACTGGGATGTGTAATTGGTTGATGGTAGTAAAATCATCTTCTGCAAATTCACTTTTTCTATCAAGCCCTATGGGATTGTCTTGTTCGTCAACTAGGTCAATCCTAGTCTCTCCAAATTTTCCATCGGGTCCAGGATAGTGAATGTTCCACGCATATTGCTGTGCAATAACCCTGACACTTTCTGCATCTCGGTTGTCTGGAACGTCATTAACACGTTCAGCCCATATTGGGAATGCGAATCCAAATAAAATGACAATTTCTATGACGGCTATTGCCGCCTCGAGCACGGATGAATAATGAGATTCTACACCCTTGTAGTTTGCTTTTTTGTTTTTTGAAGATCGAAATTTGATAAGGCTGACTATGAAGAAAATACCCCAACCAATAAACAGGATAAGCATGAGATAATGCACGATCACAATGATCTCATCTATCCGGCCACTAACACTGGATATTCCTACGGGCAATCCAAAATATCTTAATATCTCTATCATTCTATTTAACCTGATTCATTTTTTTAGATCTCATTCCTATTGATATTATTCCCATTATGATCGCAAATAATAGTGGACCGATAATACCAAGAAGAGTAATGATCGCCATATCCATTCCCTTAGCGGCATTGCTATTTGGATCACCATAGCATGTTGAACATGCATTGATTGAATCAGCGATGAAAAAGAGTGCAAAAACTGAAAAGGATGTGAGCTTTTTCATTGATCAAATAACCTGAAACTTTTTTATGATTGAATACAAATAATATACCAGAGATATAGATAAGAAAGCACTTAACAATGAAAAGGTTGATGAGTATTCTATAGTACTATTAGACATTGCAAAAGAAAAATAAGCAGTCAAAAGAATTGACATGATGATTACAACTGAGTGTGTGATCTTCAGACTCATTTTTTACCAGATACTTGTTTGGTCTGTTAGTGAAATAAGCGGAATGAACATTAAGATCAGGAAGGCGATAAAAGTCGTTACCAGTATCCATATGATTGCCTGCCTCTCTGTCAAGAGATGCATGAAATAACAAAGAACGAGGCTTCCCTTGATCGTAGCAACAGTAATAGCAATGAAGAATGCCTCAATAAACGACACATCAAGATAACTAACTGCTACAGTTACGATTGTCAATACAGCGAGAGCCATAAAAACATTCATATAGACCTTTATATGATGTTGAATGTCTTCTACGTGTTCGTTTGTATTTTCTTTTTTATGAGTACTCATTTTTTCCTAGAGTAAGTATAAAATTGGAAATAGAAATATCCAGACCAGGTCAACAAAGTGCCAATACAGCCCTGTAATTTCAATCCTATTTGCTAGTAGATCTTGGTCCTGTTCCCACATTTTATCGGCCTGTGATGTCCAGAAAAATCCTAATACTAATAGCCCTCCAATAATATGGATCACATGGAGACCAGTAAGGGTGAAATAGATTCCCATGAATGTACTTGATGATGGATAAACCCCATGGTGAAATTTTCCGGTATACTCAAAGTATTTGACCACTAAAAATGCTAAACCACAAAGAATCGTTATTCCTAAATACATCTTGTATTTATCAAACTGTTGCATTTTTAAAGATGCCCAGCTCATTACCATCGTAACACTTGATGTGATCAAGACAAGGGTATTGAATGTTGCCATAGGGATACTCAATTTAGAGCCCCAATAATCAAAGTCACCTTCTGGTGCAGCTATTCTAAGAAATACATATGCCGAGAAAAGTCCGCCAAAAAGCATGATCTCAGATGCAATGAATATCCAAATTCCAAGTTTACTGTTATTTAATCCAGTGTCTGGACGTTCTTCTAATATGTATGGTATGTTACTCATGGTGTTGTTTGTGGGCTATAGTCCTTTTCCTTTCCCGGTACAGAGTACTCATATGGGCCATGATGTACTTCAATATCTTTGTCAAAGTTAACGTGTGGAAGAGGTGGTGAAGGTGCAGACCATTCAATTGTAGTAGAGTCCCAAGGGTTTCTCTCTCCAGTTGTTTTGCCTGCAAGTGAAATAATTAAATTCAATACAAATGGTATCTGTGCGGCACCTAGGCAGAATGCGGATATGGTCATGAACTCATTCCATTGTAAAATATCAGAAGCATGTGCATAAGTGACTCCACCATCGTACATCCTCCTTGATAATCCTGCAAGACCTTGGATGAACATAGGCATGAAAATACCATTCATGAAAATAAGCGATGGCCAGAAATGAAGTTTACCAAGAGATTCGCTCATTCTCTTTCCTGTGATCTTTGGGAACCAGTAATAGATTCCTGCAAATAGAGCAAATAATGTTCCTGGTGCAACTACATAGTGAAAGTGTCCAATGACATAATATGTGTCATGCAGAAATATGTCCGATGCTGCAACACCGAGTGGAAGTCCAGTAAGACCACCAATCCCAAACATGGGTAAGAACGATAAGGCAAACAACATTGGTGTATTGAATCTTATGGAGCCACCCCATAGGGAAATAAAGAATGCTGTCAGAACAACCACAGATGGTATCGATATGATCATTGTGGTCAATTGAAAGAATGCACTCATTGACTGTCCCATCCCTGTTAAGAACATATGGTGGGCCCAAACTATGAATGACATGAATCCAAGAAATGATATGGCATAAACAAGTGACTTGTAACCCCATAGTGGTTTTCTTGTGTTATTAGCAATAATCTCTCCAACAATACCTATCGCAGGTAATATCAGAACGTAGACCTCTGGGTGAGCAAGAAACCAGAATAAATGTTGCCAGAGTAATGGTGAGCCAGACCCATATGCTTCAACTGGACTACCGGCGTAGACCAGTCCACTTGGTAGAAAAAAACTAGTTCCTGCAAGTCGATCCATCAACTGAAGTATGGCTGCAGATTCGAGTGGCGGAAATGCAAGAATAAGTAAGAAGGAGGTCACAAGCTGAGCCCAAATAAAGAATGGTAGTCTAAACCAGGTCAGTCCAGGCGCTCTCAATTGAACAATGGTCACTATTATATTCATTGATCCTAACAAGGAGGATGTTATAAGGAATACCATTCCCAGTAGCCACATGGTTTGTCCTGACTCAAAAATCGATAGTGGAGGATAGGAGGTCCAACCAGATCTTGCTGCACCCTCTGGGGTAAAGAAACTGGCCATCATAATAACACCGCCGATGAAATAAGACCAATAGCTTGCTGCATTTAACTTTGGGAATGCCATATCAGGAGCCCCTATTTGGAGAGGAACCAGATAATTACCAAACGCCCCAACTGCAAGAGGAACAACCCCAAGAAATATCATTATGGTACCGTGCATCGCACCAAGTGTATTGTAATTTTCTGGTAGCATGACACCACCACTTTCAGAGAATAACCAATTCCCTACGTAGGGTACGACTTGTTCAGGATATGCTAGTTGATATCGCATGACCATCATAAGTAAGAAGCCAAATAAAAGAAAAAGTAGAGACGTTATTCCATACTGTAATCCTATGACCTTATGGTCAACGGAGAAAACGTATTTCTGTATGAAATTCTCTTCGTGGTGATGGTCGTTACTCAATGGGATATCTCCAAGATTTTTTGGTCTTCAGTCAATAGGTCTTAATCAATTTCGAGACTGTAATTTTCTTCAAAGGTCTCCGTTCCCATCATTCTGATTGAATCCCAGGTCATTTTTGTACATACTCTAGCACAGACTTGGCAGCCCGTACATTCATTAAAACGTACTTGGACAGGCGGGATTACTGGGAACTCATATTTATCACTGGCTACTGGTTCTATGCAGTCTACGGGGCAGAAAGGAACACAGGCCTGACAGCCGGTACAATTGTCTTCATCAACAACTGCAATTAGCTTTGGTCGCTTGGTTTTCTCTCTTGCGTAATCGGGAAGTTCTGGTATTCCCTTAAAATAGTTATATGCTGGTGCCATTTATTTGAATCTATCTTCTAAAATTTATTTACAGTTTAATAACAAAACTTAATTAATTATATCTTAAAAATTCAGAAGATTTTATTCGAGTATGTATTTTTCTATGATCCATCCTGCACCAAAGCAAATGAGGGCCCCCAAAAGCAATTTGGGATCCATGAGTTTTGGAAATTTTATGATAAAACCAATTGCTATCATGCACATTCCCAATAGCTCCAAGCCTTTAGCAGCATAGTACATTATATCTCCTCAGGCTCTGGTTCAAGTTCTGCTATGATGGATAATTGTTGTTTGAAAGAATCATTCTTGATCTTCAAAGACCATAAATGATGAATATAGGCTATAGCGAAAATAAGATTGTGGACCCATATCGGTGACATTTGGTTCTCAACTGCACCGATATGAATGAACCAGCCACCTACCAGTGATATCGTTAGCATGAGTTGAGGAAATAGTCTCATCTTTAATTTTCGTTCCATTGACCACAGTTCTTTCCTGCCAAGACCCAATTCAATCGCACTTTTAATTGCCTTTCCGGTAGTGATAAAAAAGTACATTACAATCGTCTCAGTTATTGTGAATATCAGAATCATGAATAGTGCAAAACGTGTGTGGCTTGCACCAAAAATTTCAAAGTTAAAATAGCCGCTTGTCCCAGTAATTGTTAGGTTAATTACATTGATGAGCATCAGTGCGTAGCAGGTTATCATAAAAATGTACATTAGGAAATAAACAATATTTATTTAAAGAATACTCGTTAAAATTAAATAGAATAACCGCTTAAATCATAAAATATCAATTATAATTTTTCATTTCGAAAGGAATACAAAACTATGGTAAAATATGGCATACACAATTAATGAATTTTAAAGGATTATTCATGAATTATAGCAAATTATTAGTTACTATGTTAACATTTACTTTCTTAGTGGTATCCATAGATGCGGGTACTCTGAAAGGTCACGTAAAGTATGATGGAAAGGCCCCGAAGAAGAAGAGACTTAGGATGGATGCGGACCCGGTGTGTGGTTCTTCACATTCATCTCCAGTTTTAAGTGAGAATTTTAAAATGGCAAGTGACGGCTCTATGGCTGAGGCAATCGTATATCTTAAAGATGTATCATACAGTGGTGGTGTTCCATCAGAGCCAGCTGTTCTTGATCAGAAAGGATGTATTTACGTTCCGCATGTTTTTGGCATGGTCGCGGGGCAAGAGCTTCTGATAAAAAATAGTGATGCAACTCTTCACAACATACACTCAATGCCAAAGGTGAATAAAGAATTCAACTTTGCAATGCCAAAGGTTGTAAAACAAAAGAAGTCAACTTTCTCAAAATCAGAACCAAGTCCCTTTTATATCAAGTGTGATGTTCACCCTTGGATGAAGTCTTGGGTATTGGTATCTGACCATCCTTATTTTGCCGTTACAGATGAAAAAGGAAATTTCTCGATCGAAGGTATTCCAGCTGGAACTTATGAAGTTGTTTGTTGGCAGGAAAAGTTTGGTAAGAGAACTCTTTCTGCAGAAGTAACCATTGGTGATGGAGATACGACCAAAGATTTTGTTTTTAGTCGTCCTAAGAAGAAGTAGAACAATCACCCAAATTTAAAAAAGGCGGATTTTTCCGCCTTTTTTGTTTTTTAATACCCATGAGAATCAGCATCCCTTTATTATGTGGCCTTTTAATTTGCTGCGAGGTTAAACAAGAAGTCTATGATGTCAGAGGTACCATCCGATCCATTGACCTAGAGAAGAATAGAGCAATAATCGCTCATGATACGATTCCTGATCTAATGATGCCAATGGTAATGCCGTTTCCTGTGATCGATCGAAAAGAGCTAGCTCAATTGAACATTGGTGACAGTGTTCAATTTAAATTTGTATGGACAGATACGCTACCCTATGCTAAAACATTTACAATCCTAGGCAAAGGTCACCTTCCTCAAGATGATGGATTTTTTAATGATGAATATGATGAATTAAAGATCGGAAAATCATTTGATGATATTACACTTCTAGGAATTGACAGCAATGAGGTTAATCTATCTGACAGCGATGGTCGGTATCGTTTTATTTCTTATGTCTTTACACGATGTCCAATGCCAAATATGTGCCCTGCTGTTGTCATGAAGACTAATTATTTAGCTGATAGTTTTTCTAATTCCAATTTGATTGACTTCATTTTGGTTAGTTTTGATTATAAGCACGATAAACCCTCTGTCTTAAAACAGAATTATGGAGCATCAATTGATGGTCGTGATAATTTAAAAGTCTGGTCTAGCAGTGGAAGAATAGATGATATTTATAGATTGGTAAAACAATCAGGTGGTGATTTTTGGGGTGTTGAAGAAGACAAGATCGGTCATACCTTAAGATCTGTATTGCTTGGCCCTAATCGAGAGTTATTGGCCTCTTGGGAGGGGGAGGATTGGAAGGTCAAACAAGTAGAGAGAGGTATTCAGATGTTCATAAAATAAAAAAACCCAAAGAATCCTGGGTTTTTTAAAAACTATGCTTTATTTAATTTTCTACCAATCATCATCATCGTCTTCATCACCCCAATCATCGTCTTCATCATCGAAATCACTTCCACCATCGCTATCAAAATCGTAACCATTTTCAGCAAAATATGCCTTGATCAGAGCATCGATATTTGTCTTCCCTTTGATATCCCAGAGATAATCTCGCAAACCATCTAACATGGCAGTTGTATCTCCATTTATAGCAACCAATGCCTTACCCCAATCATTTTCAGCGCCTTCTAAAGAAAGGATTTCACTGTCAGGAACATATGGTGCAGGCATTTTTGTTCCTGGCATAATAGCTCCAGGATTCTTTAGCCATTCTGTTACCCATCCTGCATTTAAACGTTCTTTTGTCAGAGCTAAATTTGGTGCCCAAGTTGGTGCATCTCCAGTGGGAAACTCTTCACCATAAAAGTGACAACTGTTACATTGCCCGATCTCGTGAAGCTTTGCTCCTGCTGCAAATTCCATGCTTCCAGAATCAAATTGGTGTATTCCTCTATAGTTGATATTCTCGCTATCAATATGTTGAAAATATGCAATGATAGCGTCCCAGTCCTCATCACTGATCTGGTGGAAACTGGGCATCTTTACCTGAAGGTTGGGTCTAATAATTGATGGATTGTTAAAAAAGGATAACAGCCAATCAGGGTTAGCCTTGCGGCCTTCAGAGTTCAAGTTAGGTGGACCATATTCTGGAGGGCCGATGTGCTCAACCAATTGCCCACCACGGTTCTCTATGAGGTGACATCCTTGGCAGTTATATTGTTTTACTAGCCTGTGACCTTTTTTGTAAATATCAGGATCATTATTGTGAGCTTTTAGACCTTCACTAACCTTATTTGAATTAAAGCCCAATATCGCGGTTGTTATTGCTTCGATCTCTTCTTCAGAAAAGTAGAAATTAGGCATCTTCAATAAATCAAGATGATCACTCTCTTTTCCCCTATCATAAATTCTGGGTGTCCTTAGTTTATTCTCAATCCAGGATGGGACAGAGTGTTCTATATCATGGAAAAGGCCAAAATCAAATTTTCCAACAGGTTTTGAACCTTCTTCAGTAATCTCCACCCCGATTGGTTTGGCATCATCAAATCCATCGATATTGTGGCAACCAAAACAACCGTAATGACGAATGCTCTTTTCGCCTATGAAATTTAGTTTTTCCTCTTTGCTCATCTTTGAGGCTTTGGCGATAGCATGTTTTTCTGGATTTGATTTTTTCAACCAGTTGGTAGTTAATTCATCAAGGATTGCTAGATCAAAGTCATGGGCAGGGAGGTTGTCAAATGATTCATTCTTATCTTCAAGTAGATAAGCGGTAATATCTTTTGCCTGTTGGGGCTCCAGTCTTAGATTAGGCATTTTCGTATCAGGCATGTATGCCTGTGGATCCATCAGCCATTCGTAGAGCCATTCTGAAGAGACCTTGGACCCAATTCCAACAAGATTGGGGCCATGTACCTTTGTTAAATTTTCATAGTTATCTATGGGGGGTGCTTCTTCTGGATTCTTTTCTGATATATGGCAACCCATGCATCCAACAGCATTGAACAGTTTTTCACCATTGATGGGGTCACCTATATATTTAGAGCGGTTGCTTCCCAGGTCCTTCTTTTTGCCCTCAAAAAGGTATTTCGTGATTCCTGCGATCTCTACATTATTATACGCAGTAACTTGTTCACTCTCTTGATTTGGTTGTTCAAAGACAGAGGGCATTCTAGTATTATATCTAAAGTGTCGAGGGTTTTTTACCCACTTCGCTACCCAGTCTTCAGTTAGTTTCTCGTTTATTCTCTTTAAATTTGGTCCTGTTTTTGCAAGGGTAGGCCAATCTTCGTTATGGTGACATCCATTGCAACCTGCTTGGTCAACAAGAGTCAATCCTAGATTTATTTTTTCACCTCCAGCTAGATCACTTGTATTGTTGTGACATTTGAAACAACTTGCCTCAGTGTATTTCGTAGGAAGCATGGGGGTCAGCCAGTGGTGATTTACTTTCCACTCATGCTCATCGATCCACCGTTGTTTATCCTCTGGTGTATTTGGGGTATGTGAAGAAGATACAAACGAAGTGCCTCTGCTTCTTCCACTATGGCAGCTTGTACAACCAAAATTGTTCATTGGATGTGGAGAACCAGATGTGATGTAAAGATCTAGATCTGGATGTGTTGTGTAGGGCTGTGGGGCATCGGAAAAATCAGGATTATCAATACCAAGGTGACAACTCGTACATCTGTCAACTACTGGGACAGCAGCGAAGTTCACATCGTATTTTACGTCTGCAACTACAATTTGATTGACCTTGTAGTATGGATCTAAGAAATCAAGTATTGGTAGATCTCGTACAATATCACCAAGTTTGTTTGCCATTGTCATTCGGCTTCTGTCCAACTTCCCAAGTTTATTTGAGGTAATAGTATACTGTTTGGTGTATTTGTCTAGATCATCTTGTTTCTCTTTGACGACAGATTTGATTGTTTTGATTTTTGATTCAATTTTGCTTATTTCAATCTCAGTGTCTTCACGCTCTAATCTGAGAATGTCAAGCTTATTCATTGCGGCAGAGTATTCGTCCCTGTTGGAGGGGCCATGGCCACCATGTGCATTATCTGCTTCAACCAAGTACTTGAGTGCCTCGACATTTGCTTTATGACTTTGGAATTTCATATTCTGATTATAGTGCTTGTCCTGCAGATCACTTAATTGGGATTGTAATTCACTTAATTCATCGTTTCTATTGTCAAACTCAGTTTGAGCAGCGGCGAGTGCTTTCTCGTATGCAACTTTTTCAACCTTAGTATCCTCTGCCTGTTGATCAAGTTTTTCTTGTGCAACTTGAATCTGCATTTTACGAAACTCACGTTGATATTCTTTGAACTCGTCATCATTATCATCCACAAATATCCATACTGTTGTAGCTAGGAAAATAATCGATGAGATTGCGAACCACTTATTAAGTAGGTTTATGTCCCAATATCTTTCGTCGTTTTTAAACATATATGTAAATAAGATTAAATGTTGAAAAAATATTCTGGTATGGCTATAAAATATTTCAAGTTTACAACCCACCTAAAATACATTTTTAAAGGCAAGGAAAGCATCACAAGGCCAAAAGTCATTAATGCAACAAATCTAATTGGGCCATATGTATCATACATATCTTTCAACCAGGTCTTTGCAAGAATGAATGGCAGGATGAACAAATAGGCACCAACCACTAGAAAGCCAAGAAATTCTCTCAATAGAATATTCTCTGGAAGTCCCTTTCCAAGCAGTTTCACCCAAAAATATTCAGAAAGATTTACATTATTAAGTGCAACGACCTTGTGGGTATCCCAATATTCAAAAGGTCCATAGAAGTTCCAGTTAGGTCCTCTGAAGAATGTGCCCAAGACGATTAGAAAAAGCCAAAGAACAATCCAACCATACATGAATATGAATATCCCAACTCTTCTTTCTTTGAATGAATAGTAACCATCGCCCTTTTTATTTATATCCATATAGGGAATTGCCATAAGGCCAATTATGCAGAACATTGGAAGTACGATTCCAGCAATCCAGGGGTCATAATAGACCAACATTTCTTGTAGGCCTAGAAAATACCATGGTGCTTTGGACGGATTTGGAGTAGCTGCAGGGTTCGCAGGTTCCTCGAGTGGTGCAGCAACTATTATTGACCAAACAACTAGAAATACAGTAAACAAGATGAGCGCAATGAATTCGATATAAACCAAGTCGGGCCAGACTAGGACTTTATCATCGGGGTCATTATACTCGCTTGGTTTAAGACCCTTCTCTATTCGTTCGTCATTAATATAGGCTTGGTGCATAGCAAGCCAAGTGAAATAGAATATGGAATAGACCATCAATACAATTGGGAAATTATCAGCTTTGGTCAAAATAACGTTAAAATTCTTATCCATATAACCAACAACAAAAAAGAAGGTTATTGCTGCCATGGCAGCGACCAATCCAGTCTTAGTCCAGAGTAAATAGAATCCAAGTTTTCGATTGATCTTATCAAACCAATCAGTGGGAGGGAATAGGATCGGAGTAACCACCGTTAGGATAGAAAAACTTATTGTTGGTGCTGAAAGGTAGTCTACCGTACTTTTGAATACATCTAGCATTTATTCATTCCTCTAAAGTGGTCCTGAGATTCCACCATCTTTTCTAATACGCCAAAAGTGAACCGCCATGAAAATCATCATGATGAAAGGAACCGCAATACAATGGATCACATAAAATCTCAATAGAGTTGCCTCGCCAACAAATCTACCACCAATCAGTGCAAAACGTACGTCTGACCCAATGTGGACAAGGTTTATGTCTCCAATTGCCAATAGACTGGCACCGGGGCCCTCGTGTCCAATGAATGGGTGTGCTCTTGCCATATTTGACCCAACTGTCACAGCCCATATGGCTAACTGGTCCCATGGTAATAAATAACCAGTAAACGATAGAAACATGGTCATGGTCATTAGAAGCACACCAACGCCCCAGTTGAATTCTCTGGGTGGTTTGTAGGACCCTGTCATGAAAACTCTAAGCATGTGTAGCCAGACAACTAGTACCATGGAATGTGCAGCCCATCGGTGGAGCTCCCTCATGATACCAAGAGGAACTTGTTCTGCCAGATCAATAATATCTGTGTAGGCATATTCCACAGTTGGACGATAATAAAACATCAGGAGTATGCCAGTGATTGTCAGATTTACAAACAAGAAAAACGATAATCCACCCATACACCATGTATAGCCTAATTTCACTGCATGCTTAGGTAGCCTTGCGGGATGAAGATGTAGAAATACACTCCCCAGCACTGCATGCATTCTCTGTCGCCTAGTCCGTGGTACTCCCGAGCGTATGATGGATTTCCAAACTTGAGATTCTCCCAAGATCTTTAAAATTGATTTATTTTTTTTCTCAGCCATTTATTGTAAACGTTAATTTTATTTTGATTTTAGACCTTTAAAAAAGATTCAGGGTTTTCCCATTCACCTTTTTCCCATTTGAAACTCTTGGTCTTATCAACAAGAATTTGCCCATCGCTTGCAAGTCCAATCTTGAATCTTTCTAGTGGTCTTGGAGCAGGGCCTTCAAAATGAATACCCGTCATTCTAAACCCACTACCGTGACAAGGGCATTTAAATTTTGATTCAACAGGCAACCAGTTCGGCGTACATCCAAGATGTGTACAAACGGTAGAAAGGGCAAAGATTGATTCTTCGTCTCTGACAATCCACGCATTGAATTGTTTTTTGTATTTAATGTCAACAGAGTTCTTTGAAAAATCATCAGGAAATCCAATCTTGAATGTTTGTGGTGGCTCGAACAATACATTCGGAAATAAAAAGCGAACAATAATTGTGAAAAATCCACCAGTTACACCTAGGTATGCAAGCCAACCTAGTGATAACCAACCAATAAAACCTCTTCTATCAGTTTCTGGCCCTTTGTATGCATTCTCAGCTGAGGAACCAATGGCTGCGTTTGGAGTTATTTTTTCTTCTGACATTTGATTAAATAATCCTATCGTATGATTTTTTCAATGTTTTTATGGCCGCGTCTCTTACGGTTAGATTTTCATCAGTTTTAGCAAGTTCCATTAGCCTTGGTTCAAATCGATTGTCCACTACCAGAGAAGAAGTCTCAATCGCGGTCATGATGACCTTGTTAATTTCTTTGTAATCCAATTGAGGAAAAGTCTTTAGATAATCACGGTCCATTAAGTTTTCAATGACTGGAATAGACGACTTTTCTCCCATTTTCGCAAGGGCTATCGCAGAGTCCCATCGTATGTTTGGTTCATCATCTTCTAGTAATTCGTTTAGTTTTGGGATTGCCTTGCTATCGCCAATAAATCCTAAGGACATGGTAGCTGCAAGTCGTTCGTCTTGATAATCTGATTTGTCAATGATATCGATTAATCTCATTACAGCTAATTTTGATCTCACCATTCCAACCGCCTGAATTGCAGCTAAGCGCGATTCACGCGAGTCATCCTTTAATCCATTTACCAAATCTTCAGCATAGAACTGATCACCGGTAGCACCCATTGCAATCGCCAAGTAGGCACGAACAAGGGGGTCATCATTTATGGAGTGATCGTATGCTGATATCATCTGGTTTTTAAATGATAGTTCTTGCGGTATTGTTTCAGGATCATTCAAAACTTTCGAAAGTTCATAGGCTGATTGCCATCTCTTTGTTGCAGATCCAATCTTTACTTGATTTAAAAGTTCAGATGCATCATTTGTTTCATAAGTAATAAATCTAAATAATAGGAAAAAAATTGCCCCAAAAATGGCAATCATGAATGGTATCAAAAAAAATGAATAAAAGAGCGTGTATATTCGACTCGATTCTTCTTTCTGATTTGCTATGACTGTAGTGTTACTCATTATCCCAAAATAAGACCCGGAAATCTATTCACGCAATCATCAATCTGCCAAAAGGAAAAGTGGATTTATTTTTCATTCTTAACTGCCTTTAGTTTTTCAATGTCTTTCTGCATGTGTCTTGAAAGTCTGGTTAATTTTCTCAGTTCCTTTTTTAATCGAATTATTTCACTAATAAGTACTAATGCAAATAGTAATACAAGAAAGGAAATGAATGGTAGAACATCCATAGATCATTTCTCTTCTTCTTTTGCATCTTGTTTTAATTGCCATCCTAGGAGAATTGGGAAAAAGAGAAGAATAATACATCCAATTGCCAGGAGCCCAACTGCCCATTCAAGATTTATCATGAGCCACTCTAGAGTTAGCCAATCCATTAACTAAAATTTAAAGGTACCAGGTTACCAAGGTTACGTATATGACAAGTAAGATGGTGCATGCAATCATTGAAATCACTTGAGTCTTGGTTAGTATTGTTTTAGGGGAATCGGACATTATTTAGCGGCACGCTTTGCTTTGATAATTGCTGCCTTTATTTTCCCACGAAGTATTTTATTATCAAGCGCATTGATCTCGTCCATATCTCCTTCAATACCCTTGGCTATTAGCCGCTCCATTTTCTGATCATCTGTTTCACTGTTATCTGTAGATTCAGAATCAGGTATGGGCTCTGAATCAATGTCTGGCATTGGAGGTCTTTCAACAGATCCTCTATTGATCTTCACGATCATTGCTTTTACCTTTCCTCGAATGACCTTATCTGCACAATCATTTACAGCATCCATATCTCCGTCTAAACCCTTGTTGGTTAGATAGGCTACCATTTCATCCTTTGATAGCGAGCCTAGACCACCAACTGATTTAGTGGCAGATGCTCCTACTTCAACTTTTTCTGGACACGGTGGTAATTCGCCTGTTCTCTTTGCCTTGACAATACCTGCCTTTGCCATTCCTCTAATTGGTTTTTCAGGTATGCTGTCAACAAAGTCCATATTGCCTTGCATGCCCATATTGACGGCATAGTCAATATAGTCTTGCCTAGAAGCAAAACCTCCAAATTGCAACTCTGAAGAATCACCAGTGGAATCATTATCATCCGTGGTTTGAAAATTAACTTTTGGTACAATTTGATCAAGCCGTTGAAAACTTTTTGATTTTTCTTGCCAATTAATTTGATCTAGGATAGAAAAGAGGCCTTCGGACGTCCGTTTGCATTTAACCCATACGCCGTGGTCTGTTTCATCGATTGAAAATTGTATGTATTCTGTGGAAAGAGGTGTTGTCTTAAATGTAAAACCAAATTCCTTTTCTTTTTCATAGGTCATTACTCTACATCGAAACCAGGGAGCAATGGTCATTGGTCTTATCTTGAAATAAGCACCAGGTTTTAATTCTAATTTCGAGAATGAGTACTTATGCACATATCGATTCGTATCGACCTCTGGTAGTGCTCTTTGAATCCCATGGAACCATACATTGTACATATCTAATGAGGTAAGTATTTCCCAAATTATTTCTTTTGAAGTGGAGAAATGATGTTCAATATAACTTTCGCTCTTAAATGGGTACCAGCTAGACCAGGATTCTCCTACGCCATTTTGTGGTATTTCTGGAAGTTTTAGTGATACCGTTTTTTGCTCTATGCCTTCGAACTCCAAATCTTTGGATGAGTGGTGTTCGATTCGCCCATCCGAAAATTCTACCTCGTATTTTGTCGGATAGAAAAAAATCTTATTGACTTTTCCAGACTCGCCAGTCTTGCGAGATGTGCAAATCGTACCAGGTTCGATTCTATTTAATATCATATATAATAATGTTAATTAGATGCTAGTTAGTTTGAAACAGATTAAAATTTATTACCAAAACATGATTATTTATCATATAATTTGAATCATAAAAGTTTTATAAATCGCATAGGTAATATTTCTAATTTACAAACTCGATTATGCAATTGTTTCGGAATTTTACTCTATTATCAACTGGACTCACGTATATACTAATTTTCATTGGTGGAATGGTACGAGTGGCAGGCGCAGGCATGGGTTGTCCAGATTGGCCAAAATGCTTTGGACGTTGGATTCCGCCAACCAGTCTTGATCAATTACCTGACCACATTGATCCTGCAAAGTTTAACCTTGTTCTAGCCTGGATCGAATATGGGAATCGTCTTTTTGGTGCCTTAGTAGGGCTGTCGATCGCAATTA